>OMFF01000148.1_pt1 | contig 32985 bp, 29 predicted proteins | sample 1645581 | NCBI WGS metagenome assembly OMFF01 (sample SAMEA103958140, study PRJEB25191) | human gut metagenome | biome: human-associated habitat [ENVO:00009003]; feature: intestine environment [ENVO:2100002]; material: feces | place: Germany | collected 2013/2015
CAGGCGGAAAAGACCCGCTGTTTGGGCATGTTGACGGTTTTCAGATAGGCCCTAATTGGAGTTCAGTATAAAGTCCTCTCAGTCACCTTCGGTGACAGCTCTCCCAGAGGGAGAGCCAAGGGGCTGCATACGTTGGCACGAGAAATGGAGCGCATCTGTACCGATACGCTCCATTTACTGTTTTACGGCCACCCATCAAAGGCGGGGCGTGGTCTTTTATCCGTTAAAAGTTTTCCTCAAGCAGCGCCCCGAACGCATCCCGGGAAAGCGGGTCCGTCACGGAAATGGAGTAGGCGTAGCTTCCGTCCGTCCAGATGGCCAGACTGTACGCGCCGTTGCCGCCCTTTAAGGTCACGGCGTTTCCGGAGATTTCCAGTGTTTCCTCCTGCGCGTACACATTGTAGTCGCCGGAATTGTCCTCCATTCCGGGGGATTTGCGGTAGCACAGGCTGTCACTGCCGCCGAAATACTGGATTTCCGCCAGTTCGTCCCAATAGGACACATATTCCGTGCGCTCCACCGTAAAGGGAACGCCCGTCAGCTCGTTCATGGGAATCCCCGTTTTTTCGGTCAGCGCTTCCAGACTGTCCACGGTGTCGATCCGGGCGACCGCCATCATCCCCTGTTCCGGCGGATCTGTCTGCTTCGGCTTCCAGACGTACCAGCAGCACACCACGATGGCAAGACAGGCCGCCAATGTAACCAGCCGCCGGGTCAGCTGACGCTTCTTCTGCTTTGCCTGTTCTGCTTCCACATTGCGGAGGACTCGCTGCCGCATTTCCGGCGTCACTTCGATTTTATCCATGATCTGCTCATACTTCAAAGTCATAGCCCTCCTGCAAAATGGTTTTCAGCTTTTCCCTGCCCCGGCGAAGGTCGGAACGGACAGTGGACGGATTCCGCTGTAAGATTTTTGCGATTTCCTCCGTGGAATAGCCCTCGTAATAGTGCAGGTGGACCACCTCCCGGAACTGCACCGGCAATTCCTTCACCGCGTCCCAGACGAAGGACAGGTCTTCCCGCCCTTCCTCTGCCAGCTCGTCACTCAGCTCGTCGGAGGTTCGGAGGGCGTTGTACTCGATGCGGTTCTTGCTCAGGTTCGCCGCCACCCGCAGGAGCCACGCCTTTTTGTGCTCCTCGCTTTCAAAGTTGGGGGCGGCGGTCAGAAGCTTCAGAAGCGTGTCCTGCAAGACTTCCTCCGCGTCCGCCATGTTGTGGAGATAGCTGTAGGCGCAGCGCAGAATGGCGTTTCCGTAGGTATCCAGAGCATCCGCCGCCATCTGCCCCGCCCGGTCATCCGCCTTCGTCTGCTGCTTTTCCTGCGGGAGCAGGCGCAGAGCAAACGCGTACAGCCGCCCCAGAAGCCGCCACCACAGGGGCATGGGAATTGCTATTGCTTCCATTCCAAAGGTTCCTTCCTTCTAAAATTCAGGCTGTTTTTCAGGCCAGAGCTTCCACCCAGACGCTCAGCTGCTCGGCGCTCATACCGGCATCGCACATTACGGCGTAGGAATAGGTGCCGTCCGTCCATGTCGCGGTATAGATCAGGCCGTCGTTGCCCTTGCAGAGGACAGTGTGCCCGTCGATGGTCTGCTCCTCGGTAACATCGTAGGTGTTGTAGTCGCCGCTGATGTCGTCGCCGCCCAGTCCCTTGCGGAAATACAGTGTGGAATCATCCTCGTCGCCGTTGCTGAAAATCACCTGTGCGATGTCGCCTTCAATGGCCGCAATGTAGCACTCGGTGTAGCCGTCCACGGTCTCGGGGGCAGTGAAGGAGAAACCGGCAAGCTTGCCCGCTTCTTCCACGCTGGTGCATTCCTGCCAGGGGTTGGGAATCTGTACGTTTTCGCTTTCATCCGCAGGCCCCCAAGTTTTGGGGTCGCTTCCGGGAATGACCGTACCGTCCGCTGTGAAAGATGCATTGTCCTTGTGGGTGGTGGGCGCGGGAGCATTTGCGTTTCCGCTGCATCCCACAATAGCCAGCGCCATTACCAAACTTAAAATAACAGCAATAAACTTTTCCATAATCAAAACATTCCTTTCTTTTTCCCGGCATTTCCACCGTTCTATCCTGTATACAGCCGGGCAAAGGAAAATGTTGCAGCCGTCAAAAAATTTTTGATAGCTTTTCCCCACAATCTGCGGTATCATGATATCTAAGGAAGTGAGAAACATGTACTTTGCATATGGGAAAACGGAAGTTTCCTATTTGCGCCGGAAGGACAAGCGGCTCTGCGCGGTCATTGACCAAATCGGCCACATCGACCGCGCCGTAGATACCGACCTCTTTTCTTCCGTCATTCACCACATCATCGGCCAGCAGATCTCCACGAAGGCGCAGGCGACCATCTGGCAACGGATGCAGGACGCGCTAGTGAAAGTGAACGCCGGGACCATTCTTGCGGCGGGCATCCCGAAGCTGCAGGCGCTGGGCATGACCTTCCGCAAGGCGGAGTACATCACGGATTTTGCCGAAAAAGTCCACACCGGCGCTTTTGATCTGGCCGCCGTGGAGCGGATGTCCGACGCCGACGCCATTGAAGCCCTGCGGGCGCTGAAAGGGATCGGCGTGTGGACGGCGGAGATGATTCTCCTGTTCTGTATGCAGCGCCCCGATATTTTCAGCTACGACGACCTTGCCATTCAGCGGGGCTTGCGGATGGTCTATCACCATCGGGAAATCGACCGGGCGCTGTTTGAAAAATACCGCCGCCGTTTCAGCCCCTATTGCAGCGTGGCAAGCCTGTACCTGTGGGCGGTGTCCGGTGGGGCGATCCCGGAAATGAGGGACTACAAGCCCAAATCCAAATGATCTTCCGGGGTCGCAAACGCTTTTTCAAAGGCCGCCGCGTCGGCCTGGGACGTTTCCCAGCCGTATTTTTTCAAATCCACGCACCAGCAGTGACCGTTCCAGTATGTGGGAACGCCGTCCTCCGCCAGAAGCGTGCGCTGCAAATCGGAAATGACAAAGTGCTGCGCCCCGCTCAGCTCGCCCCTGCTGTTGACCACCCGAAAAGCAGGGATGCCCTCCCCGGCCAGATTCTCCCGCAGTCCGTAGCCCACCTGTCTGGAATTTCTGGGCTTGCCGCAGAGCATGGCGATCTGCCCGTAGGTCGCGACTTTTCCTCTGGGGATGCGCAGGCAGACGAGCCGCATTTTTTCGTAAAACGTCATGATTTTCCCACCTTCGACCGTTGTCAGATTATTGTAGCACCGAACGGGGATTTGAACAACGGAAATTTATGCAAATCGAAAAAGGAGTGTTTTGTAATGAGCAAAAAGGTACTGATTCTGTCCTCCAGCCCACGCAAGGGCGGCAATTCGGAGACGCTGGCCGCGGCCTTCGCCAATGGCGCACTGGAAGCCGGGAATCTGGTGGAAACCGTACATCTCCGGGAAAAGAACTACGGCTTCTGCCGGGGCTGTCTCGCCTGCCAGAAGCTGGGGCACTGCGTCATCAGGGACGATGCCGTGGAGGTAACCGCAAAAATGCACGACGCCGACGTGCTTGTGTTCGCCACGCCGGTGTATTATTACAGCGTCAGCGGCCAGCTCAAGACCATGCTGGATCGCGCCAACCCGCTGTACGATACGGACTACGCCTTCACCAAAGCCTACCTGCTGGCAGCAGCGGCGGAGGACGAGCCGGAAACGGTGGATGGCACCCGGACGGCCGTGCAGGGCTGGGTGGACTGCTTCCCCCGCTGTGAATTGGCCGAGACGGTATTCGCAGGCGGCGTCAACGATGTCGGCGACATTGCCGGACATCCCGCTCTGGAAAAAGCCTATCAGGCCGGGAAATCCGTGTGATTCCGGCATTTTTACCCAAAGAAATGGCCGCATTCCCCTGACGGAGAATGCGGCCTTTGAAATTGATTCGCTGTCAGAGAGGCAAGCCCGGATTACCGGCCCTCGCGGATCGCGGCCTGCGCGGCGGCGAGACGGGCGATGGGCACACGGAAGGGGCTGCAGGAAACATAGTCCAGGCCGATCCGGTGGCAGAACTCCACGCTCATGGGGTCGCCGCCGTGCTCGCCGCAGATGCCGCAGTGCAGCTCCGGACGAACCTTCTTGCCCTTCTCCACAGCCATCTGCATCAGGGCACCGACGCCGATCTGATCCAGCTTGGCGAAGGGGTCGTTCTCAAAGATCTTGGCGTCGTAGTAGGCAGCCAGGAACTTGCCCGCGTCGTCACGGCTGAAGCCGTAGGTCAGCTGGGTCAGGTCGTTGGTGCCGAAGCAGAAGAACTCCGCTTCCTTGGCGATCTCGTCGGCAGTCAGGCAGGCGCGGGGGATCTCGATCATGGTGCCGACCTCATAGTGCAGCTGGGCACCGGCTGCGGCGATCTCGGCGTCCGCCGCCTTGACCACCACGTCCTTGACGAACTTCAGCTCCTTGGCGTCGCCGGTCAGGGGGATCATGATTTCAGGCACCAGCGTCCAGTCGGGGTGACGACCCTTCACTGCCAGCGCCGCGCGGATGACGGCCTTGGTCTGCATGGCGGCGATTTCGGGGTAGGTGACCGCCAGACGGCAGCCGCGGTGACCCATCATGGGGTTGAACTCATGCAGGGAAGCAATGATATCCTTGATCTGCTGAGCGGTCTTGCCCTGCGTCTTGGCCAGCTCGGCGATCTCTTCCTCGGTGTTGGGGACGAACTCGTGGAGCGGAGGGTCCAGGAACCGGATGGTCACGGGGTAGGACTCCATGGCCTCGTACAGCGCCTCGAAGTCAGCCTGCTGCATGGGCAGGATCTTTGCCAGAGCGGCCTCCCGCTCCTCAACGGTGTCGGAGCAGATCATTTCCCGGAAGGAGGCGATACGGCCTTCCTCGAAGAACATGTGCTCGGTACGGCACAGGCCGATGCCTTCGGCGCCCAGCTCTCTTGCCCGGATGGCGTCGCGGGGGGTGTCGGCGTTGGTGCGGACATGCAGACGGCGGTACTTGTCAGCCCAGCCCATGATGCGGCTGAATTCACCGGCGATCTCCGCGTCACGGGTCTCGATGATGCCGTCATAGATGCAGCCGGTGGAGCCGTCCAGGCTCAGCCAGTCGCCTTCGCGGTAGGTCTTGCCCGCCAGAACGAACTTCTTGTTTTCCTCGTCCATCTTGATCTCGGTGCAGCCGGAGACGCAGCAGCGGCCCATGCCGCGGGCAACGACGGCAGCGTGAGAGGTCATACCGCCGCGGACGGTGAGGATGCCCTGTGCAGACATCATGCCCTCGATGTCCTCAGGAGAGGTCTCCAGACGAACCAGAACCACCTTTTCCCCTCTGTCAGCCCAGGCCTTGGCGTCCTCAGCGGTGAAGACGATGCGGCCGCAGGCGGCTCCGGGAGACGCGGCCAACGCGCGGCCAACGGGCTGCGCGGCCTTCAGTGCCTTGGCGTCGAACTGGGGATGGAGCAGGGTGTCCAGCGTTCTCGGCTCGATCATGGCAACGGCCTGCTTCTCGTCGATCATGCCCTCGTCCACCAGATCGCAAGCGATCTTCAGAGCGGCGGGGGCGGTACGCTTGCCGTTACGGGTCTGGAGCATATACAGCTTGCCGGCTTCCACGGTGAACTCCATGTCCTGCATGTCGTGGTAGTGGCTTTCCAGAATCTGGCAGACCTTGGTGAACTGGGCGAACGCCTCGGGGAACTTCTCCGCCATTTCGGAGATAGGCATGGGGGTACGGACGCCCGCCACCACATCTTCGCCCTGGGCGTTGGTCAGGAATTCGCCGAACAGCTTCTTCTCGCCGGTGGCCGGGTTGCGGGTGAAAGCAACGCCGGTGCCGCAGTCGTCGCCCATGTTGCCGAAGGCCATGGATTGGACGTTGACAGCAGTGCCCCAGGAATAGGGAATGTCGTTCTCACGACGGTAAATATTGGCGCGGGGGTTGTCCCAGGAGCGGAACACGGCCTTGATGGCGCCCATCAGCTGCTCCTTGGGGTCGGTGGGGAAATCCACGCCCAGCTTGCTCTTATATTCGGCCTTGAACTGGGAAGCCAGCTCCTTCAGGTCGTTCGCATCCAGCTCCACGTCCTGGGTCACGCCCTTGCGCTCCTTCATCTGGTCGATAAGGGCTTCAAAATACTTCTTGCCCACTTCCATGACCACGTCGGAGTACATCTGGATGAACCGGCGGTAGCAGTCCCACGCCCAGCGGGGATTGCCGGACTTGGCGGCCATGACGTTCACCACGTCCTCGTTCAGGCCCAGGTTCAGGATGGTGTCCATCATGCCGGGCATGGAGGCGCGGGCGCCAGAACGGACGGAAACCAGCAGCGGGTTCTCGTGATCGCCGAACTTCTTGCCGGTGATCTCCTCCAGCTTGTCCACGTAGGACATGATCTCGGCCTTGATATCGTCGTTGATCTGACGGCCGTCTTCATAATATTTGGTACAGGCTTCCGTGGAAATAGTAAACCCCTGGGGGACCGGCAGTCCAATGTTGGTCATTTCGGCCAAATTAGCGCCTTTTCCGCCCAGGAGTTCCCGCATTCCACCGTTTCCTTCGGTGAATAGGTATACATACTTGTGAGACATACTTCCATTACCCCTTTCAGTTCTTTGCGTGTGCCATTTTCAATTTTAATGTTGCATTTTTGAATCCTATTTTGTGTCGCTCACACAGTATAACACGCTCTTTCACAAAATGCAAACCTTTTTGCAATTTTTATGCAGAATTCCAAAAAAAGCCGCTTGGGAATATGCAGTTTGACAGCTTTCCTGCAACACATGGAGGTTTCGTGCCGCAGATGCAAAAAAAGGACACGCTTTCGCGTGTCCTTTGGACGTTTTTGGGTGGTCATACTATTTCTCGATAAAATGGTTAACACCATTTTATCCTGCGAATCCTTCGCAGGCCGCCGGTGGCGGCGAGAAATGTATGGACTTACGTTTTTTGCGGCTACGCCGCTGGCTGCTGAAACAGCAGCCGAATAAAACGGTTTTTAACCGTTTTATTAAAAACTAGTATCAAGCGCCGGGGGTGTAGGTATATTGCAGCACCTCGCCGCTGCTGTCGTTGCAGACGATCTCGGCTGTACCCAGACGGGTCAGATTCTCGTTTTTTGCCGCCGGGGTCTTTTTCAGACTCCAAAGCCCTGTCTGGTCAAAGTCCTCCGCGGCGGAGCCGTCGGCGGGGGTGATGGCGTAGTAGGCCACGGTGTAGGTCACTTCTTTGCTCAGGAAGGGCTTCTTCGCGTACTCGATGATGGCCACGCAGGGCTTGTTCTCCCGCGTCCGCCCGGAGATGATATCGTACATCTCCTGATTCTTCTCCACCACTTCCTCAGCGGAGTAGTTCTTCGTCAGGGAGTTGTTTTCATAGTAGTAGCCCAGATATCCCGCCACGCAGCCGCAGCCCAGCGCGAACAGTACCGCCAGTGTTACGATCTGCTTCTTATTGAATTTCAGGGCTTCCTTGGAGTGACCCACGCTGTAGGTCAGGCCGAGGCGGTTGGTGATGGGCAGCATCACGCCCAGAAACAGCGCCAGCAGTACGGACTCAATGGGGAACATGAAAATGTTCTTGATCATGCCGGGGACGACCATGGCGAGGGTGTACTGCTTTCCGTCCATGTAAAGGGCATAGTACCACATCATGATAGGGGTCTGGAGCAGCACATTGATGACCAGACTGACGGTAAACCGGCTGAGCATGACCCGGGTGGTGGTGACCTTTGCCCGGTACAGGAACAGGGCGAAAACCAGGGCGCCGCCGACTTCCGTCAGGATAAAGGGCAGGAAGTACATGCCCTCCGGACGGATGACGTAACCCAGCACGTCCGTGATGCAGGCGGCCAGCATGGCCATCACGGGGCCAAAGACCATGGCACCCAAGGCATTGATGAAAAACGCGGTGTTGATCTTCAGGAAGGGCGTGATGGGAATGGCCAGCTGCTTCATAACCAGACGCAGGGCGATCATGAGCGCCGCGAACACCAGCATATGGGTGTCCTTCAGCTCAGCGGCGGCGTCACGCCAGTAGGCTTTGGAAAACGGATGGGAATACAGGGTATTGCTCTTTTGTAATCTGGACATAAAAAGTCCTCCTTTCATGCAGCGATGATCCCATGCTCCCGCATTGACCCTACGGAATCGTGTATGCAAAAACTCCCCTTGCGGCTTTTCGCCGAAAGGGGAGATAGATTGCAGACACATATAACCCGTGGGGAAGGGCAACGCTTAAAGCCGCGACCATTCGCCCGACCGAGTATCGTTGCTACATAAAGGAGGTTATCCCATATGCAACAGCGGGTGCGGTGACCCCATCGTGGAACATTCCTTCGTCCGCCGGGCAAACTCCCCGTCCCGATGGCACTTAACGCGAGGTCTCCTACTCTGTTCGCAGACAAATATACACGAAAGGAGCGGAAAAGTAAATAGGTTTTTTACATTTTTTCGGGAATTTTTGCGGCTTCCGGGGCGTCCGCTTTGGCCATAGCCGCCCGCATCAGCACCATCCGGTAAATCTCGCCATAGGACAGGCGCTCCACCTCCTGCGCCGCTACCAGCGGGACTTCTTTCAGCACCAGATCGCCGGACTTTACCGTGAGCGTCCCCAGACGCTGACCCCGGCTGACGGGAGCCGTGACGGTCGGCTCCAGCGTCACCTCGCTGGTAACGCCGCTTTTCTGCGCCTTGTCGATGAGCAGCGCCATGTCCGCCTCCGGCACTGCGCTGACCCCGGCGTCTTTCCCCAGCCGCACCGGGATCTGGTTGTCACAGTCGCTCAAATCCGGGCTGACCACCGCGAAATTGGCGAAGCCGTAGTCCAGCAGGGACTTGCAGGCGGCGTTCCGGAACTGGCTTGTCTCCGCCCCCATGACCACGGCGATCAGCTCCATGCCGTCCCGCATCGCCGACGCCGACAGGCAGTACCCCGCCCCGGAGGTAAAGCCGGTTTTCAGTCCCGTGGCGCCGGAGTAGAAGCGGATGAGCTTGTTGGTGTTGGACAGGCCGAAGGTGCCGCCCCGCACGGTGTCCATCCAGATGGTCGTGTAGTTTTTGATGAGGGGATGGTATTTCAGCAGCTGCCGGGACATGAGGGCGATGTCATAGGCGGAAGTCCGGTGGTTCACGGCGTCCGCCCCGTCGTCCAGACCGGTGCAGTTGACGAAGCTGGTGTCGTTCATCCCCAGCTCCTGCGCCCGCTGGTTCATCATGGCGACGAAGGCGCTTTCGCTTCCCGCGATATGCTCCGCCATGGCGCAGGCGCAGTCGTTGGCCGAGGACACCGCAATGGACTTGAGCATGTCGGAAACGGACATGGTCTCCCCTGCCTTCAGGTAGATCTGACTGCCTCCCTTGGCGGCGGCAGCTTCGGAAGCCGTCACCATATCCGTCAGGGCAATCTTCCCGGAATCCACCGCTTCCATAATGAGCAGCATGGTCATGACCTTGGTCACGCTGGCGGGGGCAAGGCGCTCATGGGAATTGGACTCATACAGAATGGTTCCGGTGGCAACATCCATCAGCACCGCGCTTTTCCCCGCCACATCCAGCTCCACCGCCGATGCCGGCAGCGCAATCTGGCACAGCGCCAGCACAAGCACCGCGACACATATCATCCGCTTCATAGTCATCCCTCCAAACGATTCGTAGTACAACCTATGTCCGCGGGGGATGATTATGCCTGAGAAGGAACAATAGCGAGCGCTTTCTAGAAAGCAGAGGCAGTGGCAATAAGAATCCGGGATTATTCTTGTTCATCAGGAAACACCATGCAATCACAAATTACATCCAAAAGGCGATGGTGCGTGAAATACTGCATTCCCGGATAAGTCCATAAAAAATTACGCAAAAATCTGGGAAGCCTGTCCGAAAAATGTGTGAATTTAGTTTGTGCGATGTCCAGTTGCTCTTTCGCTTTCTGATATGCTTCGTCGCCCTCCGCGATGCGATAAATCCGGAATCGGCGCTGTTCTGGCGTTAGCTTCATATTTGTCACCCCCTCCCGTCCAGTATATAACATTTTGTTGTATAAATCAATATTACATTTCGTTTTGTATATACTTGATTTCAGGGGAGGTGTAGGCCATGTATGAACGCATTCGGAATCTGCGGGAGGATCATGACCTCAAGCAGGAGGATATCGCGCGGCTGCTTCACTGCACCCAGGCTTGCTACTCCAATTACGAGACCGGCAAGCGGGACATCCCAACGGAGGTGCTTCACACCTTGGCAGACTACTACCACGTCAGCATCGACTATCTGCTGGGGCGAACCGGCAGGAAAGAGCCGTACCCTAAATAATAACCGTCCCCGGCAGGCTTACCGCTGCCGGGGATTTTTTCACATATGGAGCTCCAGCGGCCGTGCCCTGCGGGATATTTTTCGTGTCCCGCCCGCCCACTGCACATTTTTTCGCCGCCGGAATACCATGGAATGAGCGGCAAAGCTCAAAATTCGATATCGGAGGTAACTTCTATGTGCAACAACAACGGTCTGTGCGGCTGCCTGAACAACAACTGGTGGTGGATCGTCATTCTGATCCTCCTGCTGTGCAACTGCGGCGGCTGGAACGGCTGCGAGAACAACAATAACAACGGCTGCGGCTGCGGCTGCTAAACAGAGAACGGGCGCCCTCTCCGGGCGCCCATCCACATGCAAAACGAGGGAGCGGCAGAACCGCTCCCTCATTTTCAGGAAGATTACATATCGAAGGGTTCCATGCTGAGGACGGGGTGACCCACCTCGGACAGGAAGTTCAGCAGCTGCTCGGGGTCCTCGGTGCAGATGGTCTCATCGGCGATCATGTCGGTGAAGTTCTCTACGCCGTACATTTCCAGAGCGGTCTTGTCCAGACGCTCACGCATCTGATCCTTCAGGATCTTGGGCAGCCAGACAATACGGCCGGGGCCGCCTTCGGCAGCGATGAACTTGTGGGAAGCAATGAAGTGCTTGCCATGACCCATGAAGCCGGGGGTCTGCACGCCGCCGCCGGTCATGGAGGCCATCTCGGAGAAGGTCATGCCCAGAGGCGTCATGCCCGCGTGCTCACGGCAGGTGATGACGACGCCCATGGAAACAGGCTCGACGCCGCAGATACACTCGAAGCAGCCGCAGGAGGTCATGGGGTCCTGGAACAGGGAGTACAGGGTGACATGCTCCAGAGCGCCATGGCTGTACTTGTTGACGGCCTCGTCCACGCTGGCGTAGCGGCCCAGCTTCTCGTCGGTGCAACCTTCCTTGAGGATGGGCTGGCAGGGACCGGCAGGGTCCAGCTCCTTGGTGGCCTTGGCGTCCAGCCAGGAAACGGCGCCGCACAGACCCAGACGCTCGGGAGTGACGATGCACACGTGGCTGGGGGAGAATGCCTGACACATGATGCAGGTGTAGTACTGATCCACGGACTCGTCGGTCATAGAGGCCAGACGGGCATCACGCTTGTCAAACACTTCGTTGGCAGCGGCGCGGAGGGCGGCGTTCTTCTCGGGATTGACCACGATGGTGACCTGGCACTTGTCCACGACAGCCTCGAACTCGCTCTTGACCTTGGCGTACAGCACTTCGCCCAGGTGCTTGAACTTGAAGCCGGCCTCAAAGTCGGACTTGGAAATACGGATACGGATCATGTCGCGCTGACCGGTGTGCATAACGCCCTCGATGCAGTTGATCCAGGAGTGCATCTTACGCTCCATGACGGACTCGAAGTCGGGCTGCATGGCCTTGCCGGCGACTTCCACGGTGTAGCTCAGGGAAATCTTGGAGCCGACGGGGATCTCGTCGATCTCGGGGCCGTCCACAACGATCTTGTGGTCTTCCACCTCGGAAGCGTCCCGGGTCTGCACCAGCTCGAAGCAGTCCACGCGGGAGCCGTCCACTTCCACCTGCATGTCGCCGCGGCGGATGATCTCGCCCTCGAAAGCGGTGGCGAAGGCCACGGGGATGTCAATGTTGGTGATCTTCAGCTTGATGTCGCGAGCCTCCAGAGAGGTGGCGTTCCACTTGGAAGTATCCAGCTGCTGGATCAGGGACTTGGGAACACGGAACATGTTCTCGGTCTCGTTGGAGATAACGGGGAAGCCAAGGCAGATAGCGCCGGCGCCGTAGGAGACGATCTCATCGGACAGGGGCTTGTAAGCGTTGACAAACGCCTTGACGCGGTCCATGGTGTACTTGGCCAGAGAGGCGAAGTCGCCGGGGGTCACGTTGCCGAAGATCAGCGCGGCACGGACGGCCACGGAGACAACGTGGATAACGGACTGCATTTCGTAGCCCAGAGGCACCACGCGGACGTTCTCGCCCAGCTTCATGCCGGCGTCGAAGCAGTGCTTGATGGAGTCGCCGGTGAGGGTGACCAGAATACCCTGCGCCTGATAGGACTTGGCCAGAGCCACAGTCTCGGCGGGGTCTTCCGCGCCGCCGATGATAACGGCAACGCCGGGGATGTCGCCGGTGACCAGCGGCACGCCCAGATTACGGACGAAGGCGTCGGTCAGGTGGCCCATTTCCGGCTCGGCATAAGGCTCCGCGCCGTGCAGGTACTTCAGCGCTTCCAAAAACTCGGCGCACAGAGCGGATGCAATGCCGCTTTCAAAGGCGTCGTGGAGGCGGTTGTTGCGGGTCATCTTGGACTTGATGGTGTCCATGGCGGCCTTCATCTCACCCAGAGTGGTGATCTTCACGCCGGTGACGCCGTAGTAACAGGGCAGGCTGTAAGCGGTGCCGGGGAAAGATACAGGCTCGCTTTCGCCGTAAGCAGCGATGGCCTCATCAATGGCGGCTACAGTACGGGCGTAGTTGTAGTCGTTGCCGCCAAAAACTCTTTCAAAAAGTGTCACGGTATTTCCTCCTAATTTAAGATTCATCACGATCCAATATCGCTTTGATTTTCCGGATTTCTTCGATTGCCGCGGGACTGAAATCATAGGGGGATTTCCCCTGCCGGTCGGCGTCTATGATGTCAGGGTTGTAGTGGATGAAGCCCAGCAGGTCTTCCGCCGGAATGGCGGAGCGGATGAATTCCTCGTCGCCGTCGTCCCGGATCTTGTTTGCCACCACCCGAACGCGGGTAATGCCCAAGTCCTTTGCCAGACGCTTGACGTTGTGGTAGGTCTGCACCGATCTCGCGCCGGGCTCGATCACCACGATGAACTGATCCATGTTGGCTGCCGTTCCCCGTCCTAAGTGCTCCAGGCCCGCTTCCATATCCATGATGACCACATCGTTCTTCCGATAGGTCAGCGCAGAGAGGATGGCCTTCAGCATCACGTGCTCGGGGCAGACGCAGCCGCTGCCGCCCACATCCACGGTACCCATGACCAGCAGCTTAACGCCGTTGATCTCCTTGGAGAAGGTGTCCGGGATATCCGCCACATAAGGGTTCAGCTTGAAGAACTTATTGGCGGCATTGGCGCCGGTGCGCTCCTCCACCAGAGTGCGCATTTTGGAGATGGGGACGATGGCGTCCACTTCCTCCTGGCTCAGTCCAAGAGCCAGTCCCAGATTGGCGTCAGGGTCCACGTCGGCGGCCAGAACGGTACGTCCCTCGTCGGCGTAGAGCCGCGCCAGCGTGGAGGCCAGCGTGGTCTTCCCCACGCCGCCCTTGCCGGTAATCGCTAGTTTCATTGGAAAAAGACCTCGTAAGTAAAAGTTATCCCGAATTCAAATCGCTTTTTGTTCGGGTGACGCAGGATCCTTAGATGCCCAGTGCGGCGCGCTTGGCCTCGATGCACTCGATCATCTTGTCGCCCAGCTTCTCAATGTCGGTTTCCACGACGAACTTGGCCTCGACCCAGTCCTTGACGCCATGCTCGCCCTGAAGCAGCGCGGTGACTTCCTCGGAGCCCTTGGTGTAGGGGTCAACGCCCAGGAAGGTCTCGATGCCGGTCGCCACGACGTAGTTGCCGATGGAGACGGCCTTCTCGGACATCCATTCGGGAGCGCAGCCCACGACGGGAACCTGAGAAATGTGGATGCCCCAATCCTTGGCGATATCGGAAGCCAGGATCATCATACGGGAAATATCCACGCAGGAGCCCATGTGCAGGACAGGCGGGATACCGGCCAGCTCGCAGACGCGCTTCAGACCTGCGCCGCAGTAGTCCTTGGCCTTTTCGGGATCCATCAGACCGGCCTTGGCGGCAGCCTGGGCGGAGCAGCCGGAGACGATCAGGATGATGTCGTTTTCCAGCAGCTTCTTCATCAGCTCAATGTGAGCGGTGTCGGGACGAACCTTGGGGTTGTTGCAGCCGACCATGGCCACAGCGCCGCGCAGAACGCCGGAATGCACACACTCGATCAGAGGCTTGGTAGTGCCGAACTCGTCCACCTGGGAGTTGGCGACGCCGTCGAGAACCTTCTTGATGGCTTCCACAGAGTAGCCGACACGGGCATTCTGCTTCATGCTGGGGATGTTGACCAGCTCAGGCTTGCGGTTCTTGAAGTTCTCGATTGCCATCTTGACAATGGCCTTGGCGTTCTCACCGGCGGTCTCGGCATGGAACTGGATGAACTCGGAGTCGGGCATCCGGGCGATGGGAGAGGTGGTGATGAACTTGGTATGGAAGCACTTGCTCAGGGGGCCCAGAGCGGGGAAGATGCACTGCACGTCCACAACAATGGCCTCGCAGGCGCCGGTCAGAACCACGTTCTCCTGGTTCAGGAAGTTACCGGCCATGGGGATGCCGTGACGCATGGTGACCTCGTTGGAGGTGCAGCACACACCGGAAACGGTGATGCCCTTGGCGCCCACGGACTTGGCATAAGCGATCATCTCGGGGTCGTTGGCATAGTAAACGACCATTTCGGACAGGCTGGGATCATGGCCGTGAACAACGATGTTGACGTTGTCCTTCTCCATGACGCCGATGTTGGCGGTGGTGTCAATGGGCTTGGGAGTGCCGAACATAACGTCGGAGAACTCGGTGCCCATCATGGAGCCGCCCCAGCCGTCGGACAGGCCGGCGCGCAGAGCCTGACGGATCAGAGCTTCGGGCAGAGAAGAGCAGCCCATGTGGGTCATGTGCAGCGCGGTGGAGACTTCCCGGTCGATGGCGCGGGGTTCGATACCGGCTTCATGCCACAGCTTCTGGGTGTACTCGGGGGCGCGCTTCAGGAAGCGCTGTACGCCGAAGGGCTTGCCGTACTCCAGCAGGCCGATCTCGGCCATTTCATGGGCCAGATCGTAGATGTCCTTACCTTCGGTCTCTACGCCCCACTCCTTGGCGATGCGGATCAGCTTCTCAGGGTCCTTGACCTGATAGTTGCCGCCTTCCTTGGTCTGGTACAGGGTGTGCATGATCTCGCGGCCATGGTCGGAGTGCGTAGCAGAGCCGCCGGCGGTGAACCGCAGATAGTTACGGCCGACGATACCATGTACGTCGCAGCCGCAGATGCCCCGGGGGGCCTTCTTGGTGATGCGGCACGGGCCCATGGAGCAGATACGGCAGCAAGTGCCGGATTCGCCGAAGCCGCAATGGGGGGTCTGGTTCTTGACCCGCTGCTGCCAGGAGTCAGCGCCAACCTTACTGCCGTTTTCCAGCAGAGAGTTGGTAGCTTGCTCCATCTCCTCAACAGTTGTCAAATAAGCCCAATCCTTCAAAGTGATTTCCTCCTAATCATTCGATTCTTTGAAAAGCCTGTGCGTACCCTACGATAGGTCATAGTGTATCGATAGTATTGTACTCATTTAGCGTGCAGTTGTCAATCGTGCAATTTGACACATTTCACGTGTTTTTTTTCATCCCCCAGGGGGGGATTTTTGCTATTTTCCTTAAAATTGTGGAGAAAAGGTGCTTTTTGGGAAATTATTCACAAAAATGTAAAAAATTTTTTGCTTGAAAACGACCGTCCATGGCAGAAAGCGGCGGGGAAGCGCCGCCGCTTCCCCGCCGGAATATCCGATTTTTGCGCACTCATTGAATTGTCAGCTTATGGCAGTGGCCCTCTCCCAGAACGTGCTCGACGCAGGTCTTGAAGCGCGCAAACCTGTCATTGGGGACAAACGCCAGCGCCGTTCCGGCAAAGCCGCCGCCGTGGATGCGGACGGCGCCCTCTCCCTCCAGCAGCTGCTGGCACAGTGCGATGGTGAACGCCATATCCTGCTTCTGGATGTAGCCCGCCGGGGTCACGTTCTGCAGCAGCGTCCATGACGCCATGCCGGAAGCGTTGACGAGGTGCAGGAACGCGTCAAAGTCGCCGTCCTTCAGCGCGCGCACCTGGGACTTCACCCGGCGGTTCTCGTTGAAGAAGTGGATAGCTCTGAGCACTGCCCGGTCGCCGGTGACCTTGCGGACTTCAGCGATGTGCCTGTAGAACGCCGCCTCGTCCACATCGTGGAGGACTTCCTTACCGAAGAACGCCGCCACCGCCTTCATTTCCACGGGCATGGCCGCGTACTCGTCCGTCAGGTCGGCATGATCCGCACCGGAATCGATGGTGCAGAGGGTATAGCCGCTGTGGGCGAAATCGTAGTCCACCTTTTCCACAATGGGGTTTTTCGGGTCGGCAAAATCGATGTACACCAGTCCGCCCACGCTGGAAGCCATCTGATCCATCAGGCCGGAGGGCTTGCCGTAGTAGACGTTTTCGGCGTACTGGCCGATCTGGGCAATTTCAATGGCGGAAACCGCGCCGCCCGCAAACAGGCCGTTCAGGATACGGCCGATCAGCACCTCGAAGGCCGCGGAGCTGGACAGGCCGGAGCCGGGCAGAACGGTGGACCTGACCTTGGCCTCAAAGCCGCCCAGCTTATAGCCCCGCCGGGCAAACGCCGCCGCCACGCCCCGGATGAGTGCCGCCGTGGTGTTCTTCTCGGACTCTCTGGCCTCCAGATCGTTCAGGTCGATCTCCACGGGCTTGTAGCCCTCGGAATCCACGCGGATGATGTTCGTGCCGGTCAGGGTGACCTCCGCCGTGGTCTCCATGTCAACTGCTGCCGCCAGCACACAGCCGTGCTGATGGTCGGTGTGGTTGCCGCCGATCTCCGTGCGGCCGGGGGCGGAAAAATGATAGGTGTCAGCCATTTTGAACCTCCGTCAAAAAACGTTTCAGGGCAGCTCTGCCCGATTCGGTACACTTGTAAACGCCCGCGCACTCCAGAACCTGCGCAAACACCTGACCAATCTCATACTGAATGATCGCCTCGGCGTTTTCGGCGCCAAATTCCGGATGACGCGCCATGAACGCATCCGCCCAATCGGCGTGCTTGGAAAGCTCCTCGCTTTCGTGCAGGTTTTCCCCATTCAGCAGGGCTTCCCGCAGATCGGCCATTTCCTTTTTCAGTCTGCCGGGAAGAACGGCAAGACCCATGACCTCGATCAGGCCGATGTTCTCTTTCTTGATGTGATGGAGTTCCTCGTGGGGGTGGTACAGCCCCATGGGATGCTCCTTCGTCGTAAGGTTGTTCCGCAGGACCAGATCCAGCTCATACCGCCCCTCCCGCATACGGGCGATGGGGGTGATGGTATTGTGGGGCTCACCGTCGGTTTCCGCGAAAATCATCGCCGCCGGATCGCTGTAGGTGCGCCACTTGGCAAGGATCTTGCCCGCCAGATCGCAGAGGTGGTCTTTGTTCTGAGAATTCAGGCGAAGCACCGTCATCGGGTATCTCACCACGCAGCAGTCCACGTCGTCAAAGCCGGGAACCTCGAAGCCAAACTCCTTCTCCGCCTTTTCCATGGGGAAGGTGTGGTGGCCGCCCTGAAAATGCTCGTGGGACAATATGCTGCCGCCCACAATGGGCAGGTCGGCGTTCGACCCAAGGAAATAGTGGGGGAACTGCTCCACAAAGGAAAACAGCTTATCGAACACTCCCCGGTCAATGACCATGGGCGTGTGCCGGGCGTTCATGACGATGCAGTGTTCATTATAATAAACGTAGGGCGAATACTGGAAGCCCCATAGCTGGCCGTTCACCATTACCGGCATGACCCGCAGGTTCTGCCGCGCCGGGTGGGAAATGGTTCCCGCATAGCCCACGTTTTCGGGGCAGAGCAGACACTTGGGGTAACCGGACGCCTTTTTCAGCTTCGCCGCCGCGATGTCCCGGGGGTCTTTCTCGGGCTTGGACAGGTTGATGGAGATCTCCAGCTTCCCGTATTTGGTCTCCGCCGTCCAGCGCTCGTCCTTCGCGATGCGGTCGCGGCGGATGTAGTTGCAGTCCTGACTGAGGGTGTAGAAGTAGTCCGTCGCCGCCTTGGGGGACTGGGTATAGCGCGACCGGAATTCCCGCACCACCTCCGACGGGCGGGGCGTCAGGAAGCCCATGAGCTTCGTGTCGAACAGGTCGCGTTCGGCGATGGTATCCGCGATCATCCCCTGCTGGGCGGCGTAATCGCACAGCAGATTCAGGCACTCCGGGAAATCAAAGCGCTGCTCCTGCTTTTCGTAACTCTCCAACCGCAGTTCAGAAAGAAGGGTATTCCGTGCGAACGTCTCGTCCAGCGGGTGGAGAAGGCCGCAGTTTTTCGCGTAATCCAGCAGCGCATCCAGCGCCGCCCAAACAGTTTCAGTCGTCATAGCCATGGGGATGCTCCTTGTGCCAGTTCCATGCGGAACCAATGATGGTCTCAATATCGTCATATTTCGGCTTCCAACCAAGCACGGTCTTCGCCTTTTCGCTGGACGCCACCAGCTGTGCCGGGTCGCCCGCGCGGCGGGGGGCCATCTCGCACTTGATGGGCTTGCCCACGACCTTTTCCGCCGTGTCGATGATCTCCTTCACCGTGAAGCCCACGCCGTTGCCCAGATTGAAGACGTTGTTTTCCCCGCCGTTCATCAGGTACTCCGCCGCCAGAATGTGGGCGGAAGCAAGGTCAGTGACGTGGATGTAATCCCGGACGCAGGTGCCGTCCCGGGTGGGATAGTCGTCGCCGTAAATCGACACATGGTCCCGCCGTCCGTTGGGGACCTGCAAAATAATGGGGATCAGGTGGGTCTCCGGGTCATGCGCCTCGCCGATCTTACCGGACATATGCGCGCCGCAGGCGTTGAAGTAGCGCAGCGCCACAAACCGGATGCCGTGGGCAACGGACGCCCAGTAGAACATCCGCTCCATAGAGAGCTTCGTCTCGCCGTAGCAGTTCGTCGGGTGGGTGGGGTCGGTCTCCAGAATCGGCACATGCTCCGGCTCGCCGTAGGTCGCCGCCGTGGAGGAAAAGACGATGTACCCTACCCCATGCTCGATCATGGATTGCAGCATCGTCCGGGTACCGCCCAGATTGTTATCGTAGTATTTCAGGGGATTGACCATACTCTCGCCCACCTGAGAATTCGCCGCGAAGTGGATGACCGCGTCGATCTTCTCGGAGGAAAACACATGGTCGCAGAATTCCTTACTGCGGATATCGCCCTGATAAAATCTGGCCTTCGGATGCACCGCCTTGCGAAAACCGGTTTCCAGATTATCGGCCACGACCACGTCGTAGCCGTTGTCAATGAGTTCATACACGGTGTGGCTGCCAATGTAGCCCGCGCCGCCAAGTACCAGAATCGTTTTCATTTATACTGCCTCTTTTCTCCACAATAGCGGCAGATGACCTTCATCTGCCGCTATTATAAAACATGGTTTACTTCTTGGCAAGATATTTCCGCATATCCAGCGAGCAGGCCGCCAGGATGATGCCGCCCTTGATGATGTACTGCATGGAGGGGTCGATGCCCAGCATGGACAGTGCAACGAAGATGATACGCAGCACGAACACGCCCAGCACAATGCCGCTGATCTTGCCGGTGCCGCCGACGAAGGAAACACCGCCGATGACGCAGGCCGCGATGGCGTCGCACTCGTAGTTAAGGCCCGCCGACTGGGTGATGGAGCTGATGCGGGCGCCCTCAATGAAGCCCGTAACGCCGTACATCGCACCGGCGAGGGTGTGGACCATTACGGTCGTCCAGAACACGTTGACGCCGGAGACCTTGGCAGCGTCGGCGTTGGAGCCGACGGCGAACATGTTCTTGCCGAAGGCGGTCTTGTTCCAGATGAACCACATCAGCGCCACGAAAATCACGGCGTACAGCACGTACCACGGAATGGAGATCTTCGCACCGGAGCCGGTGGTGAACTGGATCATGGGTGCGGAGACCACGCTCTTATACTCCTGAGACAGGCCGGAAACGGGCTGGCCGTTGTTGCCGTTGAGCATGAAGAAGATCAGGATCAGGCCGTAAGTAATGAGCTGGGTGGCCAGCGTCACGATGAAGGGGTGCAGGCTGAACTTGGCTACGAAGAAGCCGTTCACCATACCGATCAGCGCGCCGATGGCGACGACAATGAGAACCGTCAGCAGAATCCAACCCGGGGTAATGGCCGGGAGGTTGGAGAAAAGCTTCCGGGAGATGGTGCGATCCTGCAGCAGCGCGCCCGCGACGGCTGCGGTCAGGCCGACCACACGTCCGCCGGACAAGTCGGTACCGGTCAGGACGATACAGCCCGCGATGCCCAGCGCCATGGGCAATGACGCCGCCACAAGGGAAACGATGTTCGCGATGGAACCCGCGGACAGGAAGTTCTTATTCTTGATTGCCGTATAGACGATGAAGATCACCATCAGAATATACAGCGCGTTATTCAGAATGCCGTCCGACCAGAACCGGCGGCGATCCGCCTTGTCTAGTCTCTGGTATTCTTCACTCTTTCTCTGAAGCTGTTTGACTGGATTTGCCATACCGCTGCCTCCTTATACATACTTCGCCGCAAGACGCATGATGTCTTCCTGCGTTGCTGTCTTTGCATCGACTTCACCGGCCAGCCGTCCGCCGGACATGACGAGAATCCGGTCGCACACGCCCAGCAGCTCGGGCATTTCGGACGAAACCATGATGACCGTCTTGCCTTTGTTCGCCAGATCGAGGATCAGCTGGTAAATCTCGTATTTCGCGCCGACGTCGATGCCGCGTGTCGGCTCGTCAAGCAGCAGCACGTCCGGCTCGGTGAGCAGCCAGCGGCCGATGATGACCTTCTGCTGGTTGCCGCCGGACAGGCTGCGGATCTTCGTCTCCTGGGTAGGCGTCTTGGTGTGCATGGCGTCGATGGACCACTGGGTGTCCTTCTTCATGGACTTGTCGCTGAGGACAAAGCCCGCCCGCTTGTGCCTGTCCAGACTGGAAATGACGGAATTCTCCCGGATGTCCAGAATTCCGAAAATACCCGTCGCCCGGCGCTCCTCGGTGAGCAGGGCAAAGTTGTTCTTGATGGACTGCCGGGGATTCAGATTCTTGCACTCCTTGCCGTCCAGCAGAATGCGGCCGCTCTTGCGGGTGGCGACGCCGAACATGGTTTCCAGCGTCTCCGTCCGGCCGCTGCCGTCCAGACCCGCGAGACCCACGATCTCGCCCCGCCGTGCGGTGAAGGAAACGTCCCGCAGGTTATTGTACAGTCCCGTCAGGTGCTCCACTTCCAGATAGACCTCGCCGGGCTTGTTGGTCTTCGGCGGGAACTGGTTGCCAAGCTCACGGCCGACCATCAGACGGATGATGTCGTTCATCTCCAGCTCGGACGCCGGACGGGTCGCCACCAGCTGGCCGTCGCGCATGACGGTGATCTCGTCGGAGATGCGCTTGATCTCCGCCATTTTATGGGAAATATAGATGATGCCCATGCCGCGGTCCCGGAGCATGTTGATGATCCTGAACAGATGCTCAACCTCTTCCTCGGTCAGAGAGGACGTGGGTTCATCAAATACGATGACTTTCGAGTGATAGGAGACAGCCTTTGCGATCTCCACCATTTGACGCTGGGAAACCGGCATCGTACCCATGACCCGATGAGGGTCGACGTCGATGCCGAGCTCTTCAAAAATCGCTTTTGTGTCCCGGAGCATTTTGTGTTCGTCCACAATAAAGCCCGCGATCTTGGGATAGCGCCCGAGCCACAGGTTGTCCATGACAGTCCGCTTGAGCGCCTGATTCAGCTCCTGGTGAACCATGGCGACACCGTTGTTCAGCGCCTCCTTGGAGCTGGTGAAATTGACCTCGCGGCCTTCCAGATAAATATGGCCGCTGTCCTTGCTGTAAATGCCGAACAGGCATTTCATCAGCGTGGATTTGCCGGCGCCGTTCTCGCCCATCAGCGCGTGTACGGTGCCCGCCTTGACTTCCAGGCTGACATGATCCAGCGCTTTTACGCCGGGAAAGGTTTTTGTGATATCCGTCATCCGGAGCAGTACGGTTTGCTCCACCTGGATTCCCCTCCTTTTTCGCTAGCATGCTTAGCTGTGAAGGGCAGCCGCCGACACAGCAGCGGCTGCCCTTTTTGGGTTTATAACTTACTTGGTGTAGGCAGCGTAGGCGACGAACAGCTTGTTGGCAATGCCGTCGGCGATGGAGTACATCTCGGCGTTGGTGCCGGCGGTGGCAGCGACGGCGTCAGCCATGGCGGTGCCTTCACCGGTAGCCTTGACGACATCGGCGATGGCGACGGCCATGCCCTCGGCGTCCTGCTTAACGGTACCGGTCATCTTGCCGGCAGCGATCAGTTCCTTGGCAGCGTCGGTAGCGTCAACACCGAACACGGGGATGGTGGTCGCGCCCTCGGCGCCGGTGTTGTAGCCGGCAGCCTCCAGAGCGGAGATAGCGCCTTCAGCCATGTTGTCGTTGTTGCAGATGATCAGCTCGATCATGTTGCCGTTGGCCTCGTTGTACTGGGACAGGTTGGTGTTCATGTAGTCCAGAGCAGCCTGTGCGCTCCATGCGCCGCCCAGATCCACCTGATACTTGGAGGCGTTGGAAGCGTCGAAGTACTCCAGAGCGGGCTTGCCGGCAGCGGTCAGGACAGCGTCGGCGTCCTCAACACCGAACTGGGTGCGGTAGATGGCCTCAACGTTGGCCTCGTCGCCCTTGAACATGGCATAGGAGATCTTGCCGTCGCCATTCAGGTCAACGGTATCCCAGTTGGCCAGCAGGTACTCGCCGACCATCTTGCCCTGCAGGTGACCGGCTTCGGGAGCGTCGGTGCCGATGAAGCAGATGTTGGTGTTGGCGTTCAGGACGGTGCCTTCCTCGCCGTCAGCCTCGATGGCGCGGTTGAAGAAGATAACGGGGGTGCCGTTTGCCAGGGAGATGATCTCGTTGGCAACGTCGGGGGAGCCGGAAGTGACCATGTTGACGACCAGCAGGTTGTAGCCGTCGGTGACAGCGGTCTGGATCTGCTCGTTCTGGGTGGTCTGGTTGTTGTTGCCGTCGAAGTTGTTGTAGGTAACGCCCAGACTGTCCAGCTGTGCGTCCAGAGCGGTACGGACGCTGGAAATGTAGGTGTCGGCGAAGGTGTAGTAGAACACGCCGACCTTCAGCTCGGAAGCTTCGACCTGAGCCTCGGTCTCGTTCCCTGCGGGAGCGGGGGTGGTAGCGGCGTTAGTGCTGGGGGTGGTGGTCTTGGAGCCGCAGGCGGCCATGGCGACTACCATGACAAGCGCGAGCAGCAATGCAAGTGCCTTTTTCATTGCTTTTTTCCTCCATAAAATTCATTTTTTGGTTTCGCCGGGTTGGCTTCACCGTGACTATATTGTATCAGATACGGATTTTTTTCACAGTCATTTTTCCTCGCGGATTTTCTCAAAAAATTTTGCCGCCTCCAAAAAACGCGCCGTGTTTTTGTGCAAAAAGCCCTAAGAAACGGTAAAAATTGCAAGTACGCCGATCAACCGAAAGAAAACATGGCCTTCTGGCTCTCCATGGTAAACATATTTTCTTTGGTGACGATGGTGGTCGCGGTGTCGATGAGCGCCGTGGAATCGAATTTTTCCCCCTGCAAAACCTGCCACGCCTTTTCTACGCCCAGATACCCCATGGCGTAGGAATTCTGCACCACCAGAGCGGCCACCGCCCCGGTCTGCAGCAGCTCGATGCAGTTGACGTTGCTGTCGAAGGACACGGCGTGTACCTGACCCGTCAGCCCCAAGGAGTCCACCGCCTGAGCCACGCCCACGGCCAGCGGCTCGTTGAAGCCGATCAGCACGTTGATCTCCGGATGCTCCCGCAGCAGCTTCTCCGCCGCCAGACGGGCTTCCAGAGCATCGGTGGAAACATTGACGGCGTAAATGCCCTTGACCCGGCTGTCCCCAAGCAGCACCTCCCGGAAGCCCTGCTCCCGCTCCCGGCAGTTCTGGGTCTCGGCGTAGGCGTTGACAATGCCCACAACGATTTTTTCCTGCGCCGTTTTCAGCGCGGCCTCCCCGCTCATGCGCCCGGCCGCCACATTGTCCGTCCCGATGCGCACGGAAACGCCTTTGGAATCCACATCGCTGTCGATGACCACCACCCGGACGCCCGCGGCCACGGCTTCGTCGATGGCGGCGGCGTTTTCCGTGTAGCTGATGGCGGAGAAAACGATGGCGTCCGCCCCGTCGGCCACGGCCTGCCGGATGTAGTCGTTCTGTACTTCAAAGTCCTCCTCCGTGTCCGGGGCAAGGATGGTCAACTGCACGTTATATTCGGATTTCGCGGCGTTTGCCCCGGAAAAAACCGCTTTCCAGAACTCCGTGGTGGAGGATTTGGCAATCAGATAGATATTGTACGACCCGCCGCTCTGATGCGTACCGGCGCAGCCGGAAAGGCACACCAGCAGCGCCAGAAAAATGGCGATCCATTTAATGCTTTTCATGCTCCACCTCCTCCCGTACCTTCGGCATACGCACCGTTACCTTCGTCCCCTCGTCCGGGACGCTTTCGATGGTGATGCCGTAGGCGTCGCCGAACCAGATCTTCAGCCGGTCGTTGACATTCTTGATGCCGATGCCGGACTTTCCGTCGGGCTTCCGGCGGAAAATTTCCTCGATCTGCTCCGGCTCCATGCCCACGCCGTTGTCCTCCACCGTGAAGAGAACATCCTCCCCCTCGGCGCGGACACGGATTTCAATATGTCCCTCGTCCACCAGACCGTTGACGCCGTGATAGATGGCGTTCTCGATGATGGGCTGGAGGGTGATCTTGTTGCACAGGTACTCCGTGCAGTCCTCCTGAACGTCAAAATGATAGGAAAACTGCTCCTTGTAGCGCACGCTCTGGATTTGCAGATAGCTCTGGGCGTGCTGCACCTCGCTGCGGATGGGGATCAGCTCGTGCCCCTTGCTGATGCTGATGCGGAACAGCCGCGCCAGGGCGTTGACCATCGCCACGGCCTCCGCGTTTTTTCCCCGCTCGCACATCCAGGAAATGGAATCCAGGGTATTATACAGGAAGTGGGGGTTGATCTGCGCCTGTAGGGCTTTCAGCTCCGTCTTGCGCAGGTTGACTTCCTCGCTGCGCACCGTGGCCATGAGCTTCTGAATCTTTTTGACCATGTGGTCAAAGGACGCCGACAGGTTCTCCACCTCCCGGACGCCGGTGACGGGTTCATAGGAAAAGCCCTCGCCGGTTTTTTCAAAGCTCTGCATGGCGACGATCAGATCGTGAATGGGACTGGACAGCACCCGGGAAAGCATCAGGCTCAGCAGCACCGCCGCAGCCAGAATAAACAGTGCGCCAATGAAGGTAATGCGCATGATCTCCCGCAGGGCGTCGGTAATCAGCTCCTGAAACGAGCTGACGCCTACGACCCGCCAGATGCCGTTTTCCAGCGTCTGGACGGTGTAGATGGTGCTCCCCTCCACGTGCGTCCCGTCCGGGAGAGAGGCTGTCAGGTCGGTATTCTCGCTTTTCAGATCGGAATAGATGAGCTGCTGCTGGGGGTGGTAAACGAGGTTTCCCTCCGTGTCCTCAAGGAAGCAGTAGCCCCGCTGGCCGATGCCCACGCCGCTGATATAGGTGGAAATGTTGGAGCAGCTCACGTCCACGGCGATGTACCGCTCCCCCTCTCCGGTGGTGGCAGGGCGGACGATGGTCACGACCCATGGGTAGTCCTCCACAAAAATCGACATGACGTGGGGCGCGGATATATAGCCGCCCTCATAAAGCTCCCGCTTGTCCGGGTCAAAGGAAAGGTTTTGCAGGATATCTTCCCGCAGACGGCGGCCAAGGCTGTAGCAGTTGCGCATTTCCCCCTCCGCGTCGTAGGTGGTGACGGCCACCACATCGGCGCGGATTTCCAGAAACGCCTCGAACCGGGCTTCCCGTTCCTCCGCCGGCAGCTCCAAGTAGCCGGTCAGCAACGTCACCGCGTCGTTCATGTTCTCCAGGTATTCGTTCATGGTGCTGCTGGCCTGTGCGATGGCCTGACGGCTGGTGGTCTCGGCGTTGCGCAGCAGCGTCTGACGGTAGGTCTGCATAAAGACCAGATTGGCGCACAGCAGCACGCTCACCGCAACCGCCGTGAGCGTGAGCGCCATAATGAGATTCATGCTGAGTCCCTTTTTCTTCATGCGTTGGCCTCTTTCTGCTCCTGACGCATCCGCGCCGGGGATTTTCCGTAGTATTTTTTGAAGCAGTAGCCGAAATAGCTCTGGTCGGCGTAGCCGCAGCGGCGGGACACCTCGGCAATGCGGCTGCTGCCGCCCCACAGCAGCTTCAGCGCCACATCCATCCGTTTTTGGATCAGCAGGTTCATGAAGGTGTCGCCGTAGAATTTTTTGATATTCGCGCCCAGATAATTGGCGCTGATGTGCAGCCGCTCGCTGACGGATTGCAGCGACAGCTCCTCGTCCATGTATTCCTTCTCGATGATCTTCAGCGCCCGGGCGCAGAGCATGGCCATGTCGTCCCAGCCCCCGGCGGCGTACAGTCCGCCGCCTCTGCGGGCGATTTTCAGGGCTTCCATGGCTTCTAAGTAAGCGGTGTGTCCATCGCCGAGAGAGGCGTACTCCTTGCTTAAGCCCGCCAGCGCCTCGGCGCCCAAAGCGCGGCGGGTGGCCTGCCGCAGCTCGTCCAATGACGCATACAGCCGCCCGAACCCGTTGCCGGAGGCCAGCAGAAGCACCGCCCGGTCGCCGCTGGAAAATCCGCAGCAGGAAAACGCCCGGGAGAAAATCCGCTCCGCCATGGGAAGCAGCTCCGGGTGCGCCCCGTCGGGCAGGCTGAACGCCGCCACCACGATATGCTCGTCCCCCCGGATTTCCATTCCGGCGCTTCGCAGGGATTCCGCCGCGGCCGGCGGCTCCGGGCGGGCGTACTCGTCCAAAAGCATCGTGGCCGTGACCATCCGCAGCGCTTCCGCGCCGCCCTGAGGCCGGGTCAGGCTGGCAAGGCGTTTTTCGATCTTGTCGTGAATCTTCCGCAGTTCTTCCGTCAGCTCCGCCATGCTGATGGGCTTGAGAAGGTAGGCCACGATCTCGTCCTCAATCCCGGCCTTGGCGTACTCAAAATCGTCGTAGCCGCTCAAAAACGCCACTTGCAGCAGCGGCTGGACGGCCTTCGCCTGTCTGGTGAGAGCCGTCCCGGAAATAAACGGCATCCGGATATCCGTCAGCAGGAAATCCGGCTGAAGCGCTTCCACCAGCTGCAGCGCGTCCAGCCCGTTCCCGGCGCGTCCCACAAGGCGGAAGCCCAGAGATTCCCAGTCGATCAGCTGGCAGACGGCGCCCAGCAGCTCCGGCTCATCGTCCGCCACCAGAACGGTCAACACCTGATGCTTTTCCATGCTCAGCCCTCCATTCGCATTGTTGATTTGATTATAAAAGATTTCCCGAAAAAACACAAGCCCGGAATGTTACATTTTCACATTCCGGGCTTGCCCCTTGATTTGATTTTTGGTTATTTTACAAGTGCATCAATATTCGCTGTCGTGATCTTCTGCCACGGAATGGTCAGGGGTTCCTTATTGGTGAATATCCCCGCTTCCCATTTCTCGTAGTCCGCCCTGTTCATGAACCGCCGCTCTCCGTTTTCCGTTATCAGGTAGACATAGCCGTCATGCTCGGTGTCAATGTCATCCGGGTAGGGCGTTTCCGTATAGGAATCGTAGTCGGTGATATCCTTGCACCATGCGTCCACATAGAAGGCGTCTTTATAGCTATCCTCCGCTTCGTCATAATACGCAATGGCGTAAGGCCAGAGGATATCCCCCGCATACCCCTGATTGTGGGACGCCTCCACCTTGAGCATACCGGGATAATGGGTCACTCCCACATAACTGTGGGACTCAATCCGCACGCCGTCGGTTTGGGGGTCATAGCCATAGATGATCTCACACATTCCCGCCATGTAGGTGTTGGATACGGAAACCAGCAGTTCTTCCTCCCCGTCTCCGTCCACATCCGTAACGGCAAATTGTTCGTCTTCAATCGTACCCGGTTCCCACACTTCAATATTCCCCGAGTCGGGCAGTTCCGGCCAGCGCAGATCGTCATGGACAGTCCGGAGCGCCCGCTGGAACGCGCTGCGGGCAGCGTCGTTCCGGTCGGGGGCGGCGGTTTCCGACTGGGTGGGCTCTGCCGTTGTCTCCACGGGGATACGTTTCGACGGAGCGAAGTACTGTGCCATGGTGGGCTTCGGTGCGGTTGTCCTGCTGCAAGCGGAAAGAAGCAGCAGCAGCACCGCCAGCATAAGACAAATTTTCTTTTTCATTGTGTTCCCTTTCCGCTCTTACTGAGCTGCCGGATAGGTTTGCCACTGAATATCGGTTTTGCCTTCGCCGTCTCCTGCCTGTCTTGTCTCCCACTGATAGGTGAGCCAGTTCCAGTGCAGTTTTGCCCAGCCGTCATTGTCTCCGCCGCCGGAATAGGAAAAGCTTCCATCTTCCTTGATATTCGACAGCTGCCGGTGGTAGAATCCCGTGCCGTCCACCATGGAGAATTTGCTGACGTACTTCATAACAATACACATGACCTGACTGTTTTCCCCGTATTGGAAGTCAACGACCGCCTCCCGGACGCCGTCTCCATCCATATCGACAAGGGCGTACCGGGTGACAGAGACGTCGAAGCCCAGCTCCTCGCCGGCCTTCTGGCAATATTCCTCCAATGTACAGTCGAGGTATTCCTCGGAGAAGAACGTTCTCTGATTCTGAATCACCTCCAGAAGAATGCCCTCTTCCTCCTCCCGGACGCCCGGAACGTTCTCCGGGAGGGGATTCTGGGGCACGCCCACCCGGACGTAGGATTCCCGAATCCGATTGTATTCCGCCTCGGTGATCTCCGTCCACATCAGGCCGGACGCGCCGCCGGATTCGCTCCAATAGAATTTCCCGTCCGCGCTCTCCATGACGGTCTCCGCCATCGTAAGCTGCTTGTCCTGCACCCGGTAATATTCGTTCAGCTGGACGCCCTGCAAATCGCCGCAGTCCTTTTCCAGAAGGTTCCCCTCGCACAGGTAAAGTCCCACGGTGGGGTCGTCCTCCGGATAGCTGCCGCCGCCGTATATGCACTGCGTCTGCCCGTCGGCCTGCACCACGATCTCGTAAAGGAAGCCGTAGCGCGTGCTCCAGATGAGCATTTCCTCCCCGCCGTCGCCGTCCAGGTCCACATATTTGGGGCTGAAATCTCCGATGCTGCCCTCCGAGCCGGGAGAGCCGGGAAGCCAGCTGGCATAATATGCCGCATATGCCGCCCGTTCGGGGGAATCCACCGCCGTTTGGTCAGGGACGGCGGTTTCCGGCTGGGTGGGCTCTGCCGTTGTCTCCACGGGGATACGTTTCGACGGAGCGAAGTACTGTGCCATGGTGGGCTTCGGTGCGGTTGTCCTGCTGCAAGCGGAAAGAAGCAGCAGCATCACCGCCAGCATGAGACATAGTTCCTTTTTCATCGGTCTTCCCTTTCTTTAGTTCAGCACAATGGGCGCTTCCTCCACGACCTCTTCCGTCAGGCAGTCGTGCTCCCGCATCCACTCCAGCGTATGCGCGGAGTCGGCAAAGACGGACAGGTACGCGCCGGTGGCATACACATCGTTCTCCCCCCAGAGGGATATTGTCAGGGACTTTGTCTTGTAATATTCCTCGTTGTACTTGTCGTAGTCCCAGAAATATCCCAGATGGTAAGCACTTCTCTGGGTCATGGTGCGCTCGTCGCAGTCGGCCTTGACGGCGGCCAGCAGAGACTCCACCAGCTCCGGCGTGATCTGGTGAGTCATGTCTCCGATGTTCATGGAGGTGATATCCTCCGGGTTAAAGCCATCCTGATAGCCGTACCGTGACTGCTTCCATACCTGTTCCCAGCGGCTTGCGTACTCTTTTACGATCTTGCCCTCGTCCAGATTTGCCCAGATGTTGTAGTTACGGGTCATGGTGCAGCCGTTTTTCAGCTTATAATAAATGGTGATGTCATCTGTGGTCAGCATCGGCCCGTCGGCGTTGTAGCCGCCCTCGCCGTAGACGAAGCCGCCCTCCGGCATCACCGGGTGCTTTTCCTTTTCCTCCCGGTGCAGGATGTAGGCCAGAGGATAGTCGCCGTAGCTCTCGATGCGGTCTTCCAGCGCCATGGCGTGGGGGGTGGTGATTCTCCGGATGTCTTCCTCGCTTGTCAGCTCCAGGCCGTCAAAATTCAGGGTCACGGAGCTGACGTCCTCCACATCCGGGACGCGGTCTTCAATGCCCAGCACGTCAAAGTGGGTGGCCACCAGCGTCACGGCGACCATGGCGGTCAGAAGCCCCAGCCCGATCCAGCTGCGCAGCTGGAACACCCGGGTGGTGCGCTTCAGAAGCATTTTTGCGCCGAACCAACCGGCGGCGCCGCCGCAGAACAGGAGCAGATACATCATGGACATGCCGGCGCCAATTTTGGATGCAAAGAAGGATTCCACGCCCATAACGACCAGCGTACCGGCCACCACGGCGCAGACCAGCTGAAACAGCGGCTGCAAAACAGGGAACGCAATGGCATCCCCGGCGCATTCCAGGTTCCGCTTCCGGTACAGCAGCAGCCCGACAAGGGTAAAAACGATGCCCACCGCGGCGTAGATCAGCAGAGAGGTAAACTTTTCCCCGTCAACGCTGAACGCCGCCACCATTTCACTTTCCCGGCCGTAGAACCGCAGCGACAGCTGGTGGAAATCCTCCACCGCCACATAAGCGCCGCTGGTCATATCCGCCACGGGCGTCAGCAGGCTGACCCACCTGTCCGGCGTGACCACGCCGAAGAGCATGGGCGTGTAAAGGGTATTGATAATATAGTAGAGGATAAACGCGCCGCCGTTCAGCACCGCGTACACAACTGCCATGGCAAAGCGGTTACCGGTGCAGAACACGCTGAGAATCGCCACGCCGAAGAAGGTGATGAATTGCAGGTTGGTGCCGACGTACCATAAAAGCGCGATCTGCCACGCGTTTTCCACAATGGTGGCGTTCAGCAGCGGCACGGACAGCAGCGCCATCACCGCCGTGGGAATCATGGAGAACAGCAGTCCGGAGACCACGTTGGTCAGAAACAGCGTCTCCCGGCGCATGGGCATGGCGTGCAGGGCGTTGCACATCCGGGAATTGTACAGGTCGCCGAACAGCAGCATGGCGACGAGCGGCGCAAAAAGCAGGTTCACCAGACCCATGAGCTGAAGGTTCCCGGCTATCCGGGAAGCAAACCAGAACGTCCGGCCCATTTCCTCATTGATCTGATACAGCATCATCATGCCCAGAATCAGGCACAGGGTGTACACCGCCATCACCGGGGCGAACCGGGTCAGGTTCTTTTTGAACACGGTTTTATTAAAGAAGGATGTCTTTGATTTCATAGTCCACGCCTCCCAGCTCGTAAATGAAGATTTCCTCCAGGGACAAGGGCAGCACATCAAAATACGCGGGCTTGCACGCCGCGATTTTCGCGCCGACCTCCTCGGCCTCGCCCCGGACGATCAGGGTCTTTAAGCGTCCGGAAACGGTCGCGTTGAGAATGTCCAGCTCCTGAGGGGCGTCGCCCACCAGCTGCAATTTCACGGTGCTGCCCTGCATGTCCGCAAGGCTCTTTTCCAGCAGCATTTTGCCCCGGTTCATGATGCCCACGTAGTCGCACACGTCCTCCAGCTCCCGCAGGTTGTGAGACGAGATCAGCACCGTGGTGCCGTGCCCCGCCACATCGGAGAGAATCAGACCCATGACCTGCCGCCGCATCACCGGATCCAGGCCGTCCACCGGCTCGTCCAGAATCAGCGTCTTCGGGCGGGTGCAGACGGTCAGGTGGAACGCCGCCTGCTTCTGCATACCCTTGGAAAACCGGCGGATGGGCGTCCGTTTGGGAAGCTGAAACACGTCGTACAGCTTGTCAAACAGGGCATCGTCAAAGGTAGGGTAAATGCCCCGGTAGAACTTTCGCATATCCTCCAGCGTCGCGGAGGGGTAGTAGAAAATCTCGTCGGGGATATAGCCGATGGCCGCCTTCACGGCGGGATTTTCGTAGATCGGCTGACCGTCCATGGTAACGGCGCCGCTGTCCGGGCGGTAGACGCCGGTGAGGTGCCGGATGGCAGTGGACTTGCCCGCGCCGTTGGGGCCGACGAGGCCGTAGACCCGCCCGCTCGGGACGGTCAGGGTCAGGTCGTCCAGTGCCTTAAAATTGCCGAAGGTTTTGGTCACATTCTTCATTTCAAGCATGTCTATGGTCTCCCTTCTCGATTCTGGCCACCAGCTCGCCGTGGCTCGCGCCCAAGGTCAGCAGCGCCGCGGCGGCTTCGTCGAAGCTCAGCAGCAGCCGTTTTTTCTCCCGTTCTCTGATCTCTCCGTCGCCGCAGACGAAGCAGCCCTTTCCCGGCACGGTGGCGATCCACCCTTCCGCTTCCAGCCGCCGGTAAGCGCGCTGGATGGTATTGGGGTTAATGGCAAGCTGCGCGGCCAGATCCCGGACGCTGGGCAGCTTCTCCCCCGGACGCAGCACGCCGCCGGTGATCTGCTCCCGGAATCCGTCCACGATCTGCGCATAGATCGGCCGGGAGTCCCGGTAATCCAAGTGTACCATGGTATTCCTCCTTAACTGTATTAGTTGTACTAGTACGGTTAGGATAACGCAGGATGCAGGATTTGTCAATACGAGGGGAGATTAAGAGTTTATTAAAATAATGAGCCGTTCAGGGACGGCAAAACCCCGGCAGGCCAGACGGCCTGCCGGGGCGTGTACCTGAGGCGGAAATATGTCAAGGATATTTTTGCTGACTGTCATGTATCTCCAGACATAGAAGCAGCACCTGCGGTTTCATACTGAACTTCAATTAAAATCTTTAAAAAAGATTTTAATTGCCTGAAGGGCATGGAGTTCATATG
>OMFF01000153.1_pt1 | contig 32072 bp, 41 predicted proteins | sample 1645581 | NCBI WGS metagenome assembly OMFF01 (sample SAMEA103958140, study PRJEB25191) | human gut metagenome | biome: human-associated habitat [ENVO:00009003]; feature: intestine environment [ENVO:2100002]; material: feces | place: Germany | collected 2013/2015
TTCATTGATAGTTAATTCTCCGGTATCTGGGTTTATTGAAGCATATTCAGAGCCTTCTAGTATTGACCATCTGACATCAGTCTGGTTTGTAAATGACGGAGAAAATATTATATCGAATGTAAAGTGTTCTCCTTGCAATACCGAATCACCTGATATAGATAGTTTCTTTATACTTAAATCACTTAAAATATTGACAGCCCCGTAATTTTTCTTAGAAAAATCCGCATTAGGCACTATTACTGCTATTCCACTCATAGTATGTTAATCATTAAATTCATCTACTTTAACTAAATCAATGGAGCTTCCTCCACCTCCACCAAGTACAGTCCCATCAGGTGTGATACCAAATCCTATGTTCCCGTTCTTGTCAATAAGGTAAAAACCATCTTCTTCTACATCTACGTGTTCTTTTGGTATTTCGTCTTTCAATAATGCCAAATCCTTATCAGTAGACATCCTCTGCCAGTTCTTATCCAACACCCAATTCTCATCGTCTACATCTTTACCAATATATTGTTCATTAATCCACCCATCATAGGGATGAATGTAACTAATTTGCATACCGACTTTTCTGTCTATACTTTTTACACTCTTACGAGTAGTAGCAGCATTAGTATCCCATTCTACTATCTTATTTCCACCTTCGCCTTTACCGCCTTGTACATTATTGGCATAAAAATTAGTTCCATCATAATATATGTCTAGAACCTCTTCAGACTCCCAAGAGTTTTCTTCTGAAACAGAAAGATTATTATAGTATAATGTCTTTTCTCCTAAAGAATTTATATTCAAAGTTGCATTGTTAGCAGTATTGTTGTTCGTCATCTTGACAAGCAAACGAATAGCAGTACTAAGAGCCGTTAACCCTGTAACGGTTACTACCTTAGCAGCAATTTCAGCAGCAGTATCACATGTTACATAGCCGACACCACCGACTTTCTTTTCTAACTCGGTAAGTTCCTCCTTCTTAGCATAGTCTTGCAGATCTACACTTCCGGTATCAGGAGCCTTGCCGGTATTGTGCCAAGATCCGGCTACCTGCACATCATACACTGTGCCAGGATATGTTTCTCCGACCCAGGCTGTATCTCCTTCTTTTGGGGATCCAAATTTGTTTTTTAAGGATTCTTCTGTTGTAAAGTAACCTTTAAACTTAGTGGTAGCTGACTTTACTTTTTCCAGATCAGTATTGATATTCTGGAAATTCTGATTAATGCGTGCAGACTCCTTTCCCCAGTCGCTATCTGCTAATATTTGTGATAAATTACTCATATCTTATAATTCTTGACAATACCATTTTGTTAAATCATCTGTATTTATAAGGACAAATCTGTATAATTTTCCGGGCAACAATTCTTTTTCATCCCAGTCTGTTCCTGTAGTTTTTAAGGATTGTAGCAAACCTCTATTAAAGAACATTACACTAGATCCTTCCCATTCTTTTTTATACGGAAATTCAATGTAAGCGGAATATTCAGTTCCATATATTTCATCCATGTTCAGCCAAAAATTATTTTTAAAGCTATCCATGAATTTACCGATTGAAAATATCCATCTTTTCGATTCTTCATTCAGAACTCCGGATAGGCCGACAAATGGAGAAGATATTATGGAATTTATTTGCAAGAAATTATTCTTATCCCATTTTATATTTCCACCGGCTAACTGTCCTGATCCGTCTTTATTTAATAGAATATTTCCGTTACCAATAGATACCTTACCGTTAAATTCTCCGTCTTTGGCATAAATAGTTCCTCGGAATACACCTCCTAAAGCATAGATATATCCTCTCAGGAAAATATCTCCGCCATGGGTTGCGACGAATTTGGCCAGTGTGCCCCATTCCTCATCAGTCGGAATTTCTCCGCTCAGAAGTTTCTGAACCGTTGCAATCGCCTGTTCGAAAGTACCGCCTGACCACATTGCCACGTCGGTATCATCGTTGTAAATGCCAGAGATGCCTGCATTTACTTTTTCCATAACTCCATCGGTATATTTACCTAATTGAAGCATGGTAGACAAGATAAGGCCACCAATAGCAGTAGTGTTTCCTTTTATAGCATCTTGAAGATACCAGAGATATTTAAACCGGTCGGCTATAGCCGGAGAATCCTTACTTGAAGGACACCAGTCTGTAGCTATTGTACCGCGTTCCAACTTTAAGTTATAAATTGTGGCATCTCCCGAAAGCATAAAGACTCCGCCAGACTGGTAAGTGAACCGGACTACATAAAATTGGTAAGAAGAAGTTACAGCCTGCTTGTAATTCTGCCCTCCGCAACTTATTTCTACATTGCTTCCTTTTGCCCAAAAGCCCAACACATAATTTTCGCCTGGTATTAAAAGAACTGGCTGAGATATATTTCCCAATTTACAGGCAAATCCACTACCGGATGCAGTTTCTTCTACTATTTCAGCGCTACCGGTCCACCCTTGTAAAGACGGACTGTATAATTTAGTCTTTTGATTGAGCTTGGTAGATGAAGCTAACTTCTGAACGTCATAATCTCCGGTAAAGCCTGTGTTCAACAGAAGGTTTTCACCGCCGATATCAACAGCTTTGGATATTTCATCCGGCAAGTCTGAAAAATTACCTGCACCTGTACTTCCAGGCTGAATATTGACACGTCCTTTAACTTCAACGCCTTCTTCCTGATCGTACTTTACGTAGGTACTTTTATCCTTTGCACCGACATAAGTGTCACCGTATGTCACTGATTTGAACCGTCCGCTAACCGAGTCGTAGTAGTCCATCTTCACAGCCTTGTCTTCAAGACTAAAAGAATCAATGCCTTGGTAATACTTTATAGAAGGTGAATCAGTACCAAATGCAGAGATAATGATAGCCGACTGCCGTGTTTTATCTGTCCGATGCCCAAGACCTACCAATTCATCACCAGCTTGCGGAATAGTGGAACTAGTATCGCAATCAGTCTTCGACAAATCAACGTAATCATCACCAACCGCTGTCACTAATCGCCAGTAGTATGCCTGGCTGGTGAGGTTGAATGTCTGTCGGCGTGCCTGAGTTCCTACGGTAAACTGATTTTGCAGCGTTCTGTCGCCGTCTGTACGTTCAAAATAGCAACGATATGCAGTGCTGGTTTCTTCAACTTTTGAAACAGTCATTCCTGAAGGTGACACGATAAGCATTCCTCCCACGTGCTTGGCTTCCTGAATAATCAGTTCGATAAAAGTCGCAATCTTACGGATAGTAAGATAATCAAACTCTGCATGACTGTTTCCATTCTGATCTATGTGTATAGCTCCTCCGCTTCCAAGCAACCCGGAAACAAATTCACCCAGTTCAATCCCTTTCAGAAATTTCTGAAGATAAGGGTTTTCGTCCGTTTTGTCTTTTCTGTGAAACTTCAACAGCGAAGCAAGAGCGGAATACACATTATTGTCAGACGGTGTGTTACGGTCAGTACTCTTTATAATATTGATTATCGCTTGTTCTGCTTGTCTGGCCACCTCATACCGTAATGAACCCAAAGAGTTATCTACAGAAGACTTCCATCCTGTACCGACTTCATCCGAGCAGGTAATCGTAGCCTGGCACAAGTCGTTCAACTTGCGCTGCACCTTGGTAATACGTGTATCCTTATATCCTCCGGTGGATCCGAAATACTGTTCTGATAACAGACGCACATTCCATCCGATGCGGAGTGGGGTATGGTTCTTCTCGATGTAGTTTCGATCAGTAGTACCTGTGTACTTGTTCGGATCGAAACTGTAAGTATTAAGATAATCATCTACAGCCTGCTTGTATTCCTGTTCTGCCTCGGTGATGTATTCCTGCGGCATGGCGAAATTCCAGGGAATGTACTGATCGCCCGGAGTTGGGATAATTGTACCGCCTGGAATCTGAGTCGTATCATCCGGATACACGTTGATGATTTCCCACTCCCGTGTGTCTTCATGCCATGCGGCCTGAAAGGAGCCGTCTGTTCCACGCCCTGCCAGCTCGCCTGTCTGAAATTTCAACATGTAGTCCAGATCCGGAATCTCGTAGTCTTTCGGATTCCAGTTCATACCGTTGTCCTTGAAGTAATATACGGTGTACTTCCGTCCTTCCTCGCTGGTTTTCTCTTCCGTACGAACAGAGGAAACAGTACCGATGTATTTGGGGTATATCTCCGAGAAGGCTGTTTCTTCCGTTTCTTCCTTCACTCCGTACAGGTCGACGTTCTTGTCTACATATATAGATCTATCAGGAAGTTGCAGACGGGAATATCCGTATTTTGTCGCGTCAATATTACGTGTGCTGCCCAGCGGGAACAGACGGGTAAAGAACTTAACCTCTCCGTTATCTTCCTGAGCCAGATTTGTAAGCCCCTGAAGGTAGCCAAGCTCTACCATTTCGCCGCGTTCAGCCTTACAGAGATTTATCACATAACCGTCCGCCCACATTTCCGTTTCGAATGTGGCGGCGATGCCGTTGCTACCGAAAGCCGCATCCCAGCACTTCACATTCCGATAATCAATAGTCTTGTTATCTGCGGTAATCACTGTTCCGATGCTCCACAGATTTCCACCGGCACGGCGGTTCATGTTGTCAATCCACAATTGCAGGTGTTCGCGCGGACCACCGTCGTAACTGAATTCAGAAGTAGTTCCTCCTTCCTGGAACAGCATCAGCGTGTCTTCCGCATCGTGTATCGGCGCATAGAACTTCACGCTGTATTCGTAAGTCTGTGTGTTCTTTTGTTTCGGACGATAACGGGATTTTACTTTATAACGCACGCTTTCCAATTCGATGTAGTCATCCACATCCAGCGGCACGTATTCGGTATGAGTGAACGACGCAGATACGCTGCATTCTCCACCTATTTCTTCCGTGACAGAAGAAGAAGTGTTCGGGCTGGCTGTCAGTCGAAGGTTATTTGCTTTATCGTATATTTTCAGTTCCATTTTATCGTCATTTAATCTGTGTTTAATCGATTCCTAAACGGATGGCTGCGGCTCCAGAAACTTTACGGAGAACAGCACATAGAAACGGTCGCCTTCGTAGCTTTCGTACCAGTCCGGTTCTGCCGGCATATCCTGATATACCATATTGTAGGTTCGGTAATTCTTTACAGCGATGGCAAGCATTCCGGACGTAATCAGCGTCATCATACGCTGGTATTTCTCCAGTCGGTCGTCTGCGGAACTTCCACGAAGCCAGAACTGCAAGGTACGTTCGATGCTGTTCAGCTTCACGTTCGGGTTCTGAGGAAGCTCCACTCCGTTCCGTTCCCGGAAATCTACTGTGGTAATGTCCTTCGCCTTGGGCATACGGAGCAAAGCGTCCATGTTCACGTGACCTCCCGCTTCCGTTTCTCCAAGGAACGCACTGTATTCCGTCCATACGTCTGTTTCGTTGATTGTAAGGTATCCTGTCAAGTCCATATTATTTCAACTGTATTCCGTTCAACTTCAAGTCTTCCATCAAGTCGTATATCAGCACAATGTATGCCGTATGAGATGCTATGGTTGCAAGCGTCTGGCTATCCAGCTTCTGTGTGTTACGGATTTCCTGTACGAATTTGTCCGTATTGGCCAGATGCGTCTGCATGTTTCTTCCTATTGCCTCAAAGGTAGATATGCTGTCCTGACTCATTGTAGTCAGCGCACCGCTGCTGGGCGACTGGCTACTACCGGAGGATGAGCTTTCCCAGCCGAAACTGTTCATAATCTGCTCCCGTTCTGCCAACATATCGTTTATTATATTCTGATAATCTTGTCTGAGCTTATCTACTTCATCAGTAGTTAAGCCACCATCCGCTTTTTCGGTCCAATCTTTGTATAAAGCTTCAATCCTTGACTTGTATTTGTTTGCGACAAGTGACGAGAATACTGCATTCTGCAAATACTTTTCAAAGTTGTCAGCAAAATCCTGGTTGGTAGAATCCAGATCATTCAGCATATCTACAAAGCTGTTTTGGAAGCTGCTGAAATCAACACCCGTCATCACTTCATTCATCTTATCACCCAAATCATCAATCTGGTCATCACAGGCGATAATCTGTTCCAAGGCATTACGGAATTCAGCATCCAGTCCAGCCCAAAATGTCCACATGTTATCACGGACATTACGTAACTGATCGGCTGACGCTCCCAACAAAGCGTTCGTTATATCATTATAGTTACCATTCTGATTTACATACTTATATAATTCTGAGGCATATCCACCCAAATCTCTGTTTTGCCGATATGCGATGCTATGAGAGCCTAAACTGCTGCCGGCAGATTTACGGGCATCAGCAAGAGCATATGCCTGCTGCATTTTCTGATTCAGCAGGTTAACTGATTCCTGATAAGCTTTTTCCGCTTCTTCTCCATAACTGATATCGATATATTGTTGTTTCTTGTCTATCAGCTCATCCCAAATGTCCGACAAGGTTTCATATTGAGATTTCATATTTTCATATTCAGAATAATCCGCGCCGTAAAAAATACCTCCAAGTCCTTTTACTCCAAAAAAGCTTCCAATTGTATCCCACATATGTCCGGCCAGATTACCGACATTCTCCAATATACCTCCGACAAAGCCGGATATTCCCTGATCTCCCAACTGCTCCAAAACTCCGATAATAGAACCTACTATACCACCTATTTTCGAATCGGCATCGGAAAACGCATCTATCAATGTCCCGATAGAACTTCCCAGTTGGGAGAGGTCACTTCCTGCTTCGCTAAGTCGAATCATACTGTCTGTAACTTTAGAGAATCTTTGTCCAGCCTGATCAGCAGCTGCGTTAACATTAGCCTGAGCGTTGACGACATTAGCCTGAGCCTGATTTCTTTTCTTCAAAGCCGCTTCTTTCTCTGCTTCTGTCCCCAAAATAAGGGATTTATTGTATTCCGACTGTGCCTTTTCCAACTCATTCTGTGCCTCTGCCAATACCTGTAACTGCTCCGGCAAATTTCCAAGCAATCCGCCTTTCTCAATTATATTCTGCTGGATTTCATTTAAGGCTTCATCCAAGACCTTACGCTCATCAATCGCCATGTTTTTATATTCCGGCGACTGGCGGAATTGTTCCAGTTGTGCGCGTAATTTCTGCAACTCTTGTTTCGCTACCTTGTCAAGATTTCCAAAAATCAACTCCCAATTGATACTTTCCTTAAACTCCTCAAAATCTACAGCGGCAACAGCTTCTTTCCCTTTTTCTTTTAAAAGCTTCTTTTCGGCTTCAGTCTGTGCCAAGGAAATTTTTTTAATATACTCCAAAGCTACAGCCTCTCTTTTTTCCTGCCAGGTCCCATATTGTTTGTTATATTCTATTTCAGCGTCCAGTGTCTTATCCAGATATTCTTTATTGATCTGGTATATCTTTTCCGCTAATATTTTTTCCGCTAAAAGCCTTTGTTCATCCGCTTCCGTTTTCACTTCATCATACTGGCTCTGCGGTATGTTGTCACCCTGCTTGCGAGCCTGATCCATTTTGGCGATTGTGTCCCGTTCCTGCTTGTCAATATCAGCTAGCTGTTCATCATACTCCTGCTTAGCCAATGCCTTGCGCTTGGCAATACCTTCCTGCATGATTTGCAGACGCAGTTTCTCTGTTGTTTGCTGAGCTTTTACACGGGCATCCGCCAGCTGGGAAGCATAATCGGTTTTTTCTTTAGTAGATTCTGAAGAACCACCATCCAGTTTATCATCGATATAAGCCGAGGTATCAATCTGCTTTACTATTCCTTCTATGATCTTATTGTTTTTTGCAATCTGGTCTGTATACTTATTGATATTTGACATACGGCGTTCATATTCTTCTATCAGTTTACCTTCCGGTGTATTACTGATCCATGCTTTCGCTGCGCTGTCTACGATGATGCTTCCTTGGTTTACCTTTCGGTAATTTTCCCACATCTTTTCACGTTCCTTCAATGCTTTTTCATATTCAGCCTTATTTCTGTTTGTCCAGTTTGTATCTGCATTGATTCCTCGCTGTAGCTCAAAATTTTTCTTAGAATAATCAGCTACGATATCCTCTGCCGCTTGTGCCTGACCTTTGCGGATAATGGCTTTGGTTAAATCGTCATAAGCAGATGCGGCTTTCCCCGCAAGGATAGCCTCATTAGTCAGTTTGCCAAAATAGGAGGGATACATCTTTTGTAATTCATCCACAGCCTTGTTTCGTTCTTTCATGGATTTACTGCTATCCTGGCTGGCGGTGTAAAGAATCTTAAGTTTAGCTGATTCCTCAGAAGCGGCTTTTCCACCTTCACGATGAGATGTATTTACAGCTTGTTGTAACTTCTGCGTTTCAGAAAGTTCTTTATTGGCTTTTCCTAAATTCTTTACCCAGTTCGCAATATCCTTTCCAAACACAATACCCAGCGATATAGCGGCTACCAGCGCCGTCTGCCATGAGAATACTGCACCAGCCAGCTGTTTCCATACAGGCACACCCTTTTCTCCGGATGCGGCCAGAAGTTCGTTCTGCTTGCGTACATCGGCAATGGCATCTGCCAGCATCGGTAGGTTGTTGGAAATGGCCAGGATAAACATCTGCGGTCCCATGGCAAGTGAAGGCAGCTCTCTTGCTACCTGGCTGAACTGTATTTTCAGGTTGTTGGTCTTACGGGTAACAGCTTCTGTGTCGATGTCGATGGAAGGTGTTTTTGCAACCTCCTCTTTTGTTTTCTGCAAGTCTTTCAGTCCGGCCTTCAATCCGTTAATCTGGCCCGTCAAAGCCTGCACGTTTGCAGCCTCCTGAGTGTAGTTTTTTCCGGCCTGCTTGTTCGCTTCAAGCTGTTTAATCTGCTCGGCGCGTACCAGTTTCAGCGCGTCAATCAGTTTCTGAGTCTGATTTTCCACATCATCCACATTCTTGCCAACGCTCTGTAATCCGGCCTTGGTCAAGTCTTTCATGAAGATTTCAAGTTCAACGGGTACTGCCATGATTCCAATTTATAATGATGAATAATCAGTCCTTTACCGCATAATTTGTAAAGAACTCCATCGGGTTCATTCCCTTTGTCGTGTTTGTGTTATCTGTCTGTTTGTGACTGTTTCTTTGTTTTTCACATTCCTCCATTTTACGGATCTGCTGATTCAAGTCCGGTTTCTTCGGAGGAACCCAGTGAGGCATGTCTGCCATCATGAGCTGAAGTGTAACTACATTTACCTTATCCAGAATGTAGTCAATGCTCCATCCTGTTTCCGTGGCAATCTGACCTACTACGCCGAAAAGGCTATGAGAAGGTTCCGTATGTCCCTTCTTTAACTCCTCCTGTCGTTTGCGCTCTCGTTCCGGCTCGCTAAGGGCTGCATCTTGTTCAGTGCTGCTGCCGATGCGATAATAATCCCGAAAGACGTGGTAGATGTGCTGCTCAGTATCTGACGCCAGGCGGAGGAAAGTTCGTCGGGTGTCATCAGTTCCCGAAGCATCCATGCCACCGGGCGGTTAAGTAATCTTCCCAGTACAGGACCTCGCACAATTCCGTATGCCACCATCCGGCTGATGTCCTTTCCATGCAGGAAGACAAACCGGACACGCTGGTCCAGATTGTATGCGTCATATTCTTCCGGAGTCACCCCGATTCGGAGATATCGCTTGCTGATCCGGATCAGGCTGCGGGTTGTAGGTGTCTTCATCGTAATGCGGAACGGACGTTTCCTCAGTACCGTATGAAGCGGCAGGCTGATTCCCCCGTCACTGAGAGAGATGCCTGCCAGCAGTTCAATATCTTGTGCCTTCATTACTCTTCTGCATCAGCGGTTGCGTCAGATGTGTCAGGAACCACACCCGGTGGATAGATTCTCCAGCGTCTTTCTTTCCCGTCGGCTGGTTTCAGCATATCTACCCTGATTCCAAACGCGAATACATTCTGCATGTTCAGACCGTTCTGCCATCCGTTACGGCTCAGTCGGGCGTTGAATACACGGAAGCTGTGTCCGGAATGCGTCTTGATGGTCAGCACGCCTGTTGCCATGAAGTTGGCAGGAGGAGTATATGAGCCGTCTTCTTCTGCCGTTCCTCCAAAGATGTCTGCCAGGTTCTGCGCTTTGAGCTGAATCAGATTCATGGTAAAGGCATCCGATCCTGGGTTCTGCAAGATAGAATCTACCGGTCCGTCGGTAACCTGAGCGGCATACACATCCATAAATGAAGGTGCGTTTCCCGCAGGCTGCATCCCGTTTTCATCCAGCCAACCGATTGTTTTATCCGCTCCGTCGGTAGGTTTGAACTTCACCTCGGCGGTTCCATAGATAATTCCGTTGCTTGTATCTGCCATAATATTTATAGAGTTTGATTTTTGTTTAAATACTTTTTAATCAGTTCCCAAATAAGAAAAAGTAACAGCACCGCAATAATTGTTCCTACAATCCACTGTTGTAAGCCGGGCCGTCTTTCTTTCACCTCATTGCTGGTGGTTTCATCCCGTATCCGGTGCTCCGTTTCAGTATGCTTCACGGTAACTTGTCTTCCTATACTGTCGGCTGTAGCTGTGACGTTCACGCCACCTTCTCCGTCTGACTTTATATCTATGTTCAGACCGTCATTCCGATAGCTGATACCAATGCCTTCAGGAAGCTTCGTCAAATTCAGGAACTGGTCCGCATCCATCTTCAGCGTCGCCGTCCTCTTCGGGACCGGCTCGTAGGTTGTTTGCTCGGTTACGCTCGTTCGGAGGCTGTCCGAGCGGACGGTTTCCGAGCTGGCCTTTCTGCTGCTGGCGCAGGAAGATAATGACAGGACAGCGGTCAGCATACTTGCAAGTATGTAGTTTGCGTAAAGCCGTTTCATGGTTAATATTTCTTTCGTTTTGTTTCTGTAATTGTTTGCTTATTTTCAACACCGTTGCACTCAGATCATCGTAAAGAGTCTTGTAAGTGCCTTCGGTTTCCTTCACCGCACGGACTTGATACACCTTCCTGTCACGCCACCAGGCAATGGCAGTTACAAGCCAACCGGCAGGAGCCAGCCAATCCATGAGTGACTGTAACAGGGTCCAATCCATAATGCTCTATTCTTTTTGAAACAATGCTCCGATAGCCTTAATCACATCATAGAATCCGCATCCGCTGAGTCCGGCCGCCAGTCCGTAAATCAGCACCTGCCACCAGATATAGCCGGTAAGTAACGGGGTGAGCTGCAAAAGCCATGCAAGGATACATACCACCATGCCCACACCGCATGATATACCGATTTTGGCCAGCTTGCTTGCGGAAATAGCCGGAACAACTTTCAGAATCTGTGTCACCAAGGCAGAAACCAAGGCTACGATTCCCGTAAAGCTTCCAAGGTCAATAAGGAACGATGTTTCAGGTTCAGCAGCCGGAAGTACGGTCTGCGCAAATGAAGCCAGTGTAATCAGGCACAGGCAGAAAAATAAGATAATCCGTTTCATTTTGTTGTGCTTTATTGGCGTAGCATTTGGCGTACTACGCCATGGTTATAGTTTCAATATTTGTTTTCTGTTTTTTCCGTCACGCTTGTAAGATACATGCACCCAGGAATAATTCTTTTCGTCGATAAGCTGATCAAAAGGAAGATGGCTTTTGATGTAATCAAAGAGATTACGGTTTTCTTCCTTGCTTCCTGCTGTAATGTCGGCAGCTTCTCCTTTCAGATGCTGGCTGCTTGCCGCACCTCCTACCAGCCGGTTCAGTTGCGGACAGCGGTACCCTGAATTGACTGTAATCGGTTTTCCGTACCATTCGCGGAGCGGGTCAAGCACGTTGTCGGCCAGGGCTTTCAGATTACCCGCCTCCTGAAGAGGCGGTGTATTCTTGATCCCATGAGCATCAGCGGTTGTACTGGCACAAAGTTCACCCATTGTAAAGTGTTTCATGACTTATCCTCCTACTCCTGCATTGGAAATTTGTACATACTTCTTTCCTGTCCACATCAGTACAGTACTATCGCTTGCGGCACATTCTACGCCGCCTATCGTTTGTTTGTTTGACGTGTGTTCGTTATTCACTATCAGCAATGCGCCAGGTTGTACTTCTGTCGTTACGGTATAGCTCCCTGCCGATGCATCGCTTCCGAATGTCATTACCTGCGGGTTCGTATCATGGATAATCTTCGATTCATCTACAGGCTTTCGGTTTACGGCAATAGGGAAAGGAATCCGCTGGCAGCGTTCTCCTTCTTCTGTATACGGGGCAAAGAAATCGAATGTACGGTACGATTTACTGTTCAGATAACTCATAGTTCTATCTTTTTAAAGGTTTGTTACTCATGCTTTTTAGTTACAATAGCTCCCAGGTATTTTCCGGTAGTAGGCAGTGCCAGCCCGCGCATGTTAAAGCCGATAACGTCACCACGGTATTCCGGATCATTAAGACGGTAGTACATGTCGAAATTGCTCTTTGCAGCTCCTACCGCTTCCTTATAGAAGAAGGTTGAGGCAATAGCGTCTGTACCGTTTACAGGAGCTCCGTATGCTACACGTTGTCCGTTTTCTCCATTGTAGCGTGGAGTCATTGCGGTGATATATACCTTGAAATTAAACATTGAGCTGCCGTTGAAGAAGCTTTTGTACATTTCCAGATCCTGTTTGCGAAGGTCGGCTGCGTGCCACGGATGAAGCAGGAGGATTCGGCCTTCTGTTGGCATATCCATCAAGTTGCATTGGGTATCCAGTTTCAGCAGTTCTTCATAAGTAAAGGCATAGTACGTGTTGTTGATGCTGCTCTTGTTTCCTGTGCTGATCACATTGACCGGAGTGTTTTCCGTATTTTTTGCCGGTGACCAGTTATATCCTGCCATCTTCGCAAACTTAGTCTGCAAAGACACACGGTGTCCGCGGATGACGCTTTCGCGCTTACCAGCCGCTTCCTCCACTTCGATAGCGTTGATGTGTACGGTATTTTCCGTATCAAAGCGTTTCATCTCCAGTTTGTATGGAATATCTTCACGCCTTACAATAGGAATAGGCCATACTTCATTGTTCTCAATTACTTCCGGATTTACACCCGCTTCCTGAAGGTTCAGGAAACCGTTATCTGTCCATGCATCGAGATTTCTACCTTCTGCAACAAATGAGGTGTCCGGAATAAACTGCTCCTCGATTCCGGGAAGCCAGATTTCTTTGTTTAATCCTGCCATGTTTTGTCTGTTTTAAATAGTTTGTAAAAACGGTTTAAGCCGGTTCATGCCCATAGGCTTCGCGGAATTTCTGACGGTAAAGCTCCTTGTCCTGCTTCAGTTCTTTCAGACGGTCAGCCTTCAGAATATCCTGGAAAGTCATGTCACGCAGGGTTATTGCTCCTGACTTTCCTTCGGGAATAACCTGTGTGGCTACTGTCTGTCGTCTGGTAATGGAAGAAAGACGTACGGAAGCATTTTCAAAATCATTCTCCAGATCTTTCACCCATGCATCACGTCCGGAAGCATCAATTCGTCCGTCCTTTACGGCTGCATCCACCAAAGCGACAGCCTGTGCCTTCCTGGTTTCACGTTCCTTTTGTTCGTAGGTGTCCAGTTTTAACTGTAAATTCTTTTTTTCTGTTTTCAATCCGGCTATTTCCGACTGATACTGATCACGCAACGCGATGAGCTTGCGCAATTCTTCGGCAATTGCCTGTTCGCTGGCTGAGTCGGACAGGCGCAGCAACTGTGTAATTACACTCATATTGTTTTCTTTTTTAGGGTTGAGATTCACATCGTTAATATTGTCAGCCAGACGTATGACCGTATCCCGGTCTGACAGGTCAATCCGTTTGCCTGTTGTGCGGTCGTACATGGCCAGAGCATTGTGGTTCGCTCCAATCGGACAAATTGATATTTCACGGAGTGTCCAGCGTGTAATGGTCGGTCCGCTCTGTCCGTCCAGTTTCATCAATTCATCATCCGTAGCCTCTTCCGGAGGCCATGCACCTACAGATGCCATACGAAGAAATCCACGCTCTACCTTACCGGCTATCTCAGCGGCTTTCGGGTCGGCTGTATCAAATACGATTTCCGCCACTATGGTCCCATTTTCCTTATATACCTTGTCAGCACGGCCTATTGGCGTTTCCCAGTCATTATGGTTATACAGTATGACGGGATTTTTCTCAAATTCCGTCAGGTTGGCTCCATCAGTCAGCATACGGAAGCCGTAGGTGTTGACCGATTCATCGTGTACTGTGAATTTGTATGATTTGTTCATTGTGCTCATGCTTGTTTATCGCAAAATTCGGGTGAAAAAATGAATCAGGCAAATCAGGTTGTAAGCGTTACATTCTGTAATGTAAGGAGTTACATAAATAGGGAAAGCATTACAAACCGATTGGTACAATTCATAGGAACTGTCTACCTTTGTTTTAAAATATAACACGAACGGACATGACAAACAACCTGACAAACCAACAGAAAAAGGACTGGGCAAAGTTGCTGTTCATGCAGGAAGGCATGACTTTTCAGGATATTGCGCAGAAAGTGGGCGTAAGCCGTATAACCGTAGGAAGATGGGCGGAAAAGGAGAACTGGGAGATGCTGCGTGCGGCTGTCACCTCCACCCGTGAGGAACAGATACGACATCTGTATATGCAGATAGCCCAGATAAACAAGGCTATCAGCGAATCGGATACTAAATATGCCACATCTGCCCAGGCAGACACAATCAACAAACTGTCTGCTGCCATCGCCAAAATGGAGGGCGATTTCGGCATTGCAGACATTATCGGAGTAAGCAAGAAGTTCCTGACATGGCTGCGTGCCCGGAATCCGGAAAAGGCAATCGATATTTCATCTGAGTTTGACGAATTCATTAAGACACAACTGAAATGATATGGCAAGACAGAAACTGACCGGAAAGAACAAACAGTTGGTGGAAGACTGGGAAGAATTCCTACGACAGGTGCGCACACTGACTGCGGTGGACTTTACCATGAGCGATGCAGAGAAGTCCCGAAAATTGAAAGAGCTGGAGTCCGATCCGATAGCATGGATGAAATTCTTCTTCTATAAGTTTGCCAAATATGAGTTTGCCGGCTTCCAGAAGAAGGCAATTCGTCGTATCATAAACCATTCCGACGGTAACTGGTACGAGGTACTTTCGTGGGCGCGTGAGCTGGCAAAAAGTACCATTGTAATGATGACCGTACTATACCTTGTGATTGTGAAGAAGAACAAGCGGGTGATAATCCTTGCTTCTGCTACCAGTGATGCGGCTATCAAACTGCTCAACGTATACCGGGCCCAGTTCGAGGCAAACGAACGTCTGCGATACTTCTACGGGGACATGAGAGGTACTAAATGGACGGAAGACTATTTCATCCTGTCAAACCGGGCTTCGTTTATGGCTATGGGATGGGGACAATCTCCTCGTGGTGTGAAGCTGGATGAAGTGCGGCCTGACCTGCTGCTCATGGACGACTACGATACCGACGAGGAATGCCGGAACATTGAAGTGCTGAACAACAAGTGGCGATGGTTTGAGAATGCCTTGTTCTTCACCCGTTCCATCAGTGAGGCATTGCTGACCATCTGGACGGGCAACATAATCGCCAAAGACTGCTGTGTGGTGCGTGCCGGAAACAAGGCTCGTGAACTGGCTGACCGTGAAAAGCCGCTGGGACATTGGGACATTATCAACCTGCGTATGGTAGACATCAACCATCCTGACCCTCAGGAAGACTATCGGAGTGGGAAATCGGTATGGCCCGAAAAAAACAGTGAAGAAGCTGTTGATGAAGTACTGGCTCAGGTCAGTCTGGCTGCCGGTCAGAAGGAATGTTTCAATAATCCTGTCATTGAAGGACATTATTTCGATGAAATTAAATGGGGAGAATGTCCGCCTGTACATAAATTGAAATACATTGTCAGCTATGGCGACCCGGCATACAGTAACAAGGTCAGCAAGAAAGCCGCACAAAACTCCTTCAAGGCAAACATCCTGTGCGGACTGTATGAAGGTACGCTGTATGTGTACACCTGTTTCCTTCAGCATGTCACCAACGATGAATTTGTGAACTGGTACTACTATCTCCAAGACTATGTGAAGGAGCGTGCCCAGCTGCGTTGCTTCATTGAGAACAATACCCTTCAGGACCCGTTTTACGAGCAGGTATTCAAACCTATTTTTCTGAATAAGGGAAAAGAACGTGGATTTTACATTAATATCAGTCCGGACGAACGGAAGAAACCGGAGAAGTTTGCCCGCATCGAAGGTAATCTTGAACCGTTGCACCGTGCCGGAAGACTGGTTTTTAATATTAAAGAAAAAGACAATCCTCACATGTTGCGGCTTCAGGAACAGTTTAATCTGTTTGATGACGGACTCCCGTCACCGGCTGACGGACCTGATGCAGTGGAGGGAGGATACTACATGTGCCAGCAGCTTTCAGCCAAGATTGAAACGGGAAGTATCTGGTACGGTAAAAGACATACAAACAAAAAAAGATTCTAAGATTATGGCATACCTGACAACAGAAGATATGTACACACATATCTACCAGGAAAACATTGAAACTATAAGTCATGGCGATGAGGCGATTATGCTTTCTGCCATTGATGCCGCCATAGAGGAAGCATCCGGTTATCTTACCAAATACGATACACAAGCTATCTTTTCCGCAACAGGCAGCGCACGAAACGCTATCCTGCTGCTGTTCGTAAAAGATATCGCGGCATGGCACTTCGTCAACCTCTGCAACGCCGGAGTGGATATGGAACTGCGTGAAAAACGGTATAACCGGGCAATAGAATGGCTGGAGAACAACCAGAACCGTAATAATCCTAATCTTCCTGCCAAACCGGACAGTACGGACTGCGGACATGCTCCGGGATGCCATTGCCAGATGGATTACGGAAGTAACCGAAAGCGGGACAATCATTTTTAAACGATACGATTATGGCAAAGAAAAATAAAAAGAATTATAGGGGAAAGGCTGCCATGCCTGATCCGACAACAGTAAGCAAGGCTTTGCCTACCCCTATTTACAGTACTCTTGTACTCACGCCTCCCAGACGGGAAATAAATGACATAGGGAATTGGAAATCGGCTTTGCGTGCAGCCGATATAGGCATCCGTTTCCCATTGTATGACCTGTACTCCAGTATTCTGCTTGACGGTTCCGTGACGGATGCCATCAACAAGCGTATAGAGGCGATTACTGATGCCGATATTAATTTTATCACAAAAGACGGAAAGCAGTCCGATGTGATGGAAAACCTTATCAATTCGCTGGAGTTTGAGCGGCTGCTGGAAAGCATCATGTGGAGCCGCTTTTGGGGTATATCTGTGGATGAATTTACATTCACTCCGGAATTTGACTTCAACTCCATTCCACGGAAACACATCCGTCCCAAAGAAAAGGTCATCGTACGACAGCAGGGAGATAGTGACGGAATCAGCTATGCCGGTGACGATATGATTATCCAGTGGGGACGCGATGATGATCTGGGGATTTTGCTGAAAGTCGCTCCATATGTTATATATAAGCGGGGCGGTTTTGGCGATTGGGCACAGTTTGTCGAGCTTTTCGGTATGCCCATCCGTATCGGTAAGTATAACTCACTGGACGATACCAGTCGCAGGATGTTGATTGAGGCATTCGAGACGGCCGGTTCCGCACCTTATATGGTAGTTCCAAAAGAAAGTGAGATAGAAACCACCCTGATGAGCGGAACAACCAACGGAGCCCTTTACGATGATTTCCGGAAAGCGTGCAACGAAGAAATACTGATTACGATTCTGGGACAAACCATGACTACGCAAAGCGGTTCATCACTTAGCCAAAGCCAGGTACATCTGGCCGTACAAGAAAAGAAGCACCGCAGCGACCGGCGTTTTGTTATCCGCATGCTGAACAAGTTCTTTGTGCCGTTACTGGAGAAACGCGGATATCCGGCAAGTGGTGGAAAGTTCTCTTTTGTAGACAAGAAGGATGAACTTTCCGTAACAGACCTGAAAACACTGAGTGAAATACTTCCCATTCCCCGCACATGGGTATACGAGAAGTTTGGCATACCGGAACCGAAAAACGATGAGGACATTCTGCAAAGTCTGAATCCGGCAGAATCCGTACAGCAGCCTTTTGCAAACGGAAACAAGAAACCTCGTACGGAAGAGGTTCAGGAGCCGAAGATAGATCCGGAAAAAGGGAACGAGCCTCCTGTACGCAATACGGACAAACAAAGTCTTTGGGAATGGATAAAAGGTTTTTTCGTAGAAGCCCCGACGGGAGCCGGGGCTGGCGCAGTCCGCATGAGGGATGATTCGGATCTTGACGAAAAGATAGCCGATGAAGTGTGGAACGGTGAGGAACTGTTCTCACCTGATCTTTTCAGGTTCTTTTCCGGAGAATTTTTAAATGCAATTCAAACATCATTTAAATCAGGCGTAAGAAACATTGATACCGGTTTTGCCTACAATGCTCCCGATGATGTTTTCCGTACTGCCATGGAAACCAATCTATATCATTTCAGTGCTGCCAAGACGCTTGCGGAAATCCAGGAACTCAACCGTCTGTTCCGGGAAAGCGGGAGTTATCCCGAATTTATGGAAAAGGCACAGCAGGTGACAAAAGCATTTAACCGGACATGGCAACAGACCGAATACGACACTGCCGTACTGACAGCAGAAGCCACTTCGCAGTACCGTAGACTGGTACAGAACAGGACTGTATTCCCTTACTGGCAGTACCTCACCGTAGCCGATGGCCGTGTACGTGAGGAACATAAAAAACTGCATGGAGTGATTCTTCCGGCTAATGACGAACTTTGGAACAAGATATATCCTCCGAATGGATGGAACTGCCGTTGCCGTGTACGAGGGCTTATGACATTTCAGGTAGAAGGTGAGGATTTGTCTGCTATGCGGCAGAGGGTACTGGACTTTCTGACTACCAAAGAATGGAAGATGCAGGCAGCCCAAGGATGGGGAGTTAACCGTTGCGACACCGCACAGATATTTACTGCCGACCAGATGTACATCCGCAAGTTCCCGCAGCAGGCAGCATCCTATTTGAAAAAGATGACCGCCGACCGCTGGGAGCTTCCCACCGTACAGCAGATGAAGGACAACGCTCAGGACGATATGCCGCCCCGTGTGGAGCGCAATGAAAAACAGCTTTGGGAAGAAAAAGCTGTAGATGGTGTGATTTCGCTGACCGATTACGACGGACGGAAGGTAGTCATATACGAAAAACAGTTTTTCGGTCATACTACCGCAAAAGGAAGAGATAACCGCATCGCACTGTGGAATGCCATGCTCGGTACGCTGATGAATCCTGATGAAGTATGGTTAAACAATGAGATAGAAAAGAACTCGCTCGAAAAGGCAGAACAGCTTGATACCTACTGCCTGCTGAAATTCTATCGCGATGAGGTGGTGGCAGTAAACTACAAGATAGAGGGTGAAGCTTTGGTTTTGAAAACATGGTACGTCATGCAGACTAATCTGAAAGGAAAGACCGTAGCCTATATGAAAAAGAACATCTGGGATAAACGCCGGTGGGGACTGCTCATAAAAAAACGCTGAAGTATGTCCTTGCGTCCGTCCGGCCCGTAAAGGAGAACCATCCCGTGGTTCTCCGCCCGCCCGGATTGGATAGCCGGTGTCATACCTCAACTTGAATTACTCTGACCGAACCTTGCGTCTTTCCATTTCTTGCGGCTGCCCCCCGCCAAACCAAGGTAGGGCCCCATCTAGTCCGGTTGTCAGAACGTTACAAAGATAATGTTTTTAATTTTAAACCACTTGTTTAATTGAAAAACAAATGAATACAAACGATGAATTTGCAAAAAAAATAGCCCAAGCAATGAGCGCGCTTCCTCAACTGATAGCGGAAGAAGCCAAGGAATATTCCAGGACCAGGTTCTCAGAAAAGTCTTTCGATGGTAAACCATGGCCGGCACTGAGTCCGAAATACAAGCCGAAGAAAGGGACTATGCTGGTACGCAGCGGTAAACTGCAAGGCAGTGTGCGTATAGTAAGGGTAACCCCAAAGAAGGTGGTCATTGCCGCTGGAAACAGCAAGGTCCCTTACGCACAGGTTCACAACGAAGGTTTTACCGGAAGCGTGGTGGTAAAGGCTCACACCCGTAAGCTAAAAAAACAAGGAAAGAAAAAGAGAAAGACTGTCGAGGTGAAAAGTCATATACGGAAAATGAACATTCCCCAAAGACAGTTCATGGGTAACTGTCCGGAACTGGAACGTAAATTAAAGACAGTAAGCGAACAACTTTTTAAATCCATATTGAAATGAAGAAAGAATACATGAGCGATTTGCTCGAACTACTTGAAACGGAAGTGCCAGAACTCCGCTGGATTGATGCTGACGAAGGTCAGCTGGATTATTACACCGATGAACGTCCGCCTGTGGCATGGCCTTGTTGTCTGGTAGAATTTTCCATGCCCGACACACGTGACCTGTCTTCCATGGTGACAGTGCCCCAACGCTGTACCCTGCGAGCTGTGCTTACCATTGCCTTCAATGATTGTGCAAGTCTGAACACCCGTACCCCGAAATCCGTACGGGATACTGCTCTGAAACGTTTTGACCTGCTGGAAAAGATAAAGCAAACGATACATGGGCGGTGGTTTGATCATTTCCAGCAACCATACATGCGCCGAAGCTGTGTACCTCTGAAAAGGGAAGACGGACTGAAAGTATATGAAATGGCATTTGAAGCGGCTGTAATCGAATAATCAGAATTTCCACGTAGGAAACATTTTCTGAAGCTGGCGTGCCGTCACTTTACGGCGGCAAAGATCTGTATAGAAATCCGCGTTTTCCATCAGCGCGTTCTGGATGGTACGTTCGTCTACAAAAAATTCATGTTCAGCCAGTATCACAGTCACGTCGTCAGGGCGGCGGCGCATGATTTCCTCCCAATAATATTTGCGTGCCACCATCGCACGGTTGCGCAGCATCAGACGCTCTTTTCGGTCTGAAGCCATACGCTGTAAAGGAAGAGTGACTTTTCGGGTCATTTCCGATAGCGAAAGCTTGTGTGATGGGAACAGCTCCAGTTGAGAATCCATAGACAACGATTTATCGCAAAATTACAAAAAAATGCGGACATTATCTTATTCACGCACATAATAACTGCTATTACGACAGTATGGACTTGTACTGCCGTAGATTTGCACTGTCTAGACAAGTTAACCACATTTTTACAAACATTTAAAAAAGACAGACACATGGCTATCAACTATTCTATTGCGGCTTACAAGAAGCCGGGAGATCTGGAAGGAACCGCGAAGTATTACGCCAAGGCACAGGCGAGCGGAACAGTCGAAATCAACGAGCTGGCGGATGATATTGCCTACAGTACGACCTTGACTGACGGTGACGTGCTGAACGTGATCCGTGCGCTGATCAAGCAGATAAACCGCCACATCGCCAAAGGGGAAATCGTAAAACTGGAGAATCTGGGAACATTCCAGGCTCAGATACGCAGCAACGGTTCGGAAACGTCGGAAGACTTCAACGAAAGTTACATCCGTCAGGTTCATCTTCAGTTCCGTCCGGGGCTGGGACTGCAAAGCACGCTGGCACTGGAGAACCTTCAGTTTAAGAAGGTAAAATCGTATAAGGAGCTGGAAGGCGAATAATTTACTGCCGGAAAAATGATCTATTACCCTGCGGAAACAGGACGTTTACCGCAGGGTAATTTTTGCAGTACAAAAAATAATTCGTATCTTTACCTATATGAAAGCGATATACCTTACAGACCTGGCTCAGCAATATTTCCCTAAATCCAGTACCCGGAGTGCCGTAGCGCAGCTTCGCCGCTGGATAGTGTTGAACGAAGACTTACAGCAACGGCTTACGGAACTGCATTTCCATAAGGGACAGCGAAGCCTGACTCCCTTGCAGCACGAAGCGATATGTCATTTCCTTGGAGAACCAGGTGAATAATATACAGCAATCCCCGGCATCGGTTTTCGGTGTCGGGGATTGCTGTATATTATCGGCTGATGCACTTGCGAAGGTTTTCCAGAAGGAAACGCACGTTCGACACATCGGTTTGGTCTTGCTGTACAGGACTTCCACAATCAGTGTCAAGTAATCTCATGACTGCCGTAAACAGAATATTATCCAACGAGGCAACAGTTTCTTCAATATCATCTATTTTCAAGTACTGTTCCCATTGTTCATAATTGAATTTCGTCGCCATAGGTCAGTCCTCCTTGAATTCTAACTCCAGTTGTTTTACGTTGTTCATTTTACGGCTGGCACTAAGCAGAAGCATTGCTCCGCGTGTCATTACAAACCATCCGGGATTGTTTGCCCCAAAAAGAAGAATTTTCTTTGCTAATGTTTGCTTAGCGTTAAGCTTCTTGGCAGCTTGTGTACTTTCGGTACGGCTTCCCATTGCCGCATGCAGGTCGTTCATGCTGTACCACGTTTCATTATCTATGGTTACGCAACGTACTGGGCTGTTATTGAACATACGTGTTTCGTAGGGAATATCTCGCGCGTCGATGAAATCTGTTTTCGGTTTGTACATACCGTAATATCCTTTCTTGCGGATGGACGGAAGTACTTCGGATGTAACCCATTTACGGAATGCTTTTGCTTCTGGCTTGCGTGATTGGAATATTAATGTGTATAAACCGGATTCATTGACAATATTAGTTATTCGTTGTCTGTTTAATGCATCGGTTAGGTAAGTACTATTTACCTCATCTTCGTCTAAAGACTTAATTGCCATTCTGTGATTAGTCAGTTCTAACACATCGCAAACGTCTTTTGCCACAAACCAAGGTTCATCGTTGATTATCTGTACACGGATAGGTGTACTACTTTGATTGAAGCTGAACACTTCTACCAGCCCCGTAGTCTGGTTTTCGTTTTGTTTTACCATAATGTAGATAATTTAATGAGCATTTGTGCGGATAAAAAAAGAACGGCATCCGCTTAACCCGTCGCTCAAAGTCTATCTACATAGGACTCGCACACGTTATTACAACGTATGCACGGGTACAGATGCCGCCATCTTATAGACGGTTTGCATACAGGCATAAAAAATGCCCGATGCGGTACTATCGGACAGAACTCGCTGTCCTATGTAGATATGTTATAAACTTTGAGCACCGCAAATATGCAAATTCTTTTTTATTATCCAAGCACGCTTGCCCGATTTTTTTCGGAATATCCCGAATTTTGTTCCCGGATTGGCTTATCAGGCCACACCGGGATAGTGGTTATTAAAGGTCTATAATTTCAATTTTCAAATCACGCTCCAGCTCACGCATCATGTCGATAGTGTCATTGTTTTCCACATCGAAGCAGATGCCCAGGTATTCCGGGTTCTGCTTCGAACGTTTTACTGACAAGTCGCAGGGGCGGCTGTGCTTGATCCAAACGAACATAAACTGATTGATTGCGCTGTAATGGACTTTCGCCGCCACCCTGCGAGGCTTGAACAGATTAAGGTTCTGGTTCTGCATAGGGTTCAATCTGTTTGATTACTGTTCCGCTGAGCCAGATTCGTCCGCTGCCCTGGCATTGCGGACATACTTTCTGCTGGGGATATTCCCGGCGCACATCTTTCTCTGCATATACGGTTACTGAGCCGGTTCCTCCGCACTGACGGCAGAGGCATACGCGGCGATGGATATAAGTCTTCTCTGTATTCATCTCTTATCTGCGTTTTCAAATTCGGGTTTTACATCAGGTTCTGCTTCGTATGGGTACACATCCATGATGGTGGTTTCCGATACGGAAGCTATCACGTAATCAGCCATAGTATCTTTCATTCCTTCGTCCAGCTTCTTGATGGCGTCGCGAAGGTCGGAAGCTTGTATAAGTACGTTGCTGGCAGTACGCTTTTCTGCTCCGCTCTTTTCATCCAGTGTAATAAACCAGAGTTTACATTTGAACCAGCGGTAGGCAAACTCTTCTTCGCTTGGGAAAATTTCTTCATAATTTGCTCTTGCTACACCTGCAACTACAAACTCTCCCTGAAAGAACGGTGTCATTTCTTCGATGATACGGCTTTCGGCTTCGGTAAAGCTGAGAGCGTCTACCAGATAGGGTTCTGTTACTTTCTTCTGCATTCCGTTTTCCATTGTTTTCTCATAACGGATTTTGCATGTAAACCAGTTGTGCATCATAATTCTTCTGTTTTTATTGATTGTTTAAATATTACGTTAGTATGGTCTCTTCTCGAATCGTCCGTACAGTTAAGCTCTTTACCGTAGCAGGGGATGGCGTGCTCAAAAAACCAGCATCCGCTGCAAGGTTCTTCCTGATCTTTCACCTCGGCGACCGCGAGCGTTTGTCCGTGCCAGGTGAAGGTTTCTCCTAATTTGTGCTCCATGATTCTTTTATTTTTCTGATTAATTCATTCCATCCTTTCCGCGCCATGCGTGGTTCCATCCAGCAGAGCCAGCCAAGTATATCGAGCATCTTTCCCGCAAGTTTCAGAATGAATCCCATAATAATCAGCGGACCGATGATAAGAGAAAAGGCTGTGAAAAGAATGATTTGTGTACGTTTGTTCATTATTCGATGTAATAAGATGTTATTACCAGATTGCTTCGCATTATTATGAGAGATAACCGGTTATCGTCTTCTCCGAGCAATACACGGACAGAAGCCCGGCGTGCGTCTTCCTCATTTTTTAATTCTCCAAGACAACCCTCCATTATCATTTTCAGACGAAGATATTCATCACGGGTAGGCTCCAGTTCCCGGTTCTGAAGGACACGGGTCATGTACTCGTGCAGCTTCTTCATCCAGCGCGGCCACTTGTCACGCCGGATGTTACTCTTAAAGGTTAATTCAGCCATAGCTATTCCAATTTAATAATTTCGCATTTTTTCAGGAAAGGAGATAAATTACGGAAGTTGCAAGCATTGATGAAGCTGCTGAATTTCCTTGCCTTTTTAATATCTTTCACAAAACATAATTCATACGAATAATCCGATGAAAGTTTTGGGTATCCTTTTTTCAAGTAGTCACCAGCTCCTGTCTTAATGACATATATTCCTTTTTCTCTACTTTTAATATTTTCGCCTGTCCAACAATGTATGCAATGAGGCCCTGAAGGTGCATTATAATATCCTTCGTTAGGGTTTATTTCTATTCCACATTTACAACATAATAACTTATTCATCTTCCTTTTCCTCCTCAATCCAAAATGTGATAACGGGTTTATCGTAGACCGTGTATACCGTGATGCGGTTATCTGTACGTTCTATCTTATGAGTTATACCAAGTTTGTTTTTAGAGTTTCGAACGATGTATGTAAAGTTGTTCAAATACTTTTCTATTATGTCCATTTCTTCCTTTGCTTGCTGTTGAGTAAGAGATTGTATTGGAAATCTCTTGTGATAGTATCCCGATATTTCCAATGCATATTTAGGAAGAGGTTTCTTTATAAATTTCCTTTCAATTCTGTACTTTTCCATCTTTTTCCCATCCATTAAGTTCATAAACCATATCCCGTGCTTTCTCTTTGGATCGGCACTCCGCTACGGGAGTGCCTGTGCAAATTGTATCAGTATATTCATTCCGATATACGATCCAAAGAGGACCACGGCGTTCATACGTGTATTTAGGCCGTCTGGACCGCATCGCTTTCCTTTTTGGGTTCTACGTAGAAAGATTCATCCTGCACCACCTCTACGCCGATGTGGGCGAACTGTTCTGCAACTTCCGGTACGTCACGGTCGGCCAGCAGCTTGTCCTTGGCCAGTTCCTCCGTGGTGCGGATGTACTGCGGAAGAAACTCTTTGCAGAGATTCGTTACGGCTGCCCAGGTGAAGCCTTTCCGATTCTTCAGCTTCGGGTTGCCGGTGCGGAAACCAATGATGCCGTGTGCCGATTCCAGACTCTTTTTCTTAGAGAAAAGCGTGTCCTTGTTTTCGGTGGCATAGGTCTGCATCACTTCGAAAGAGCGGTCTTTCGTTTCGTTCAGTTCTGCCAGCTGGTCGGCGTACTTCTCACGGATCTTTGTCATTTCCTGGTCCATCTTAGCTGCGATAGCCTGAGCCTTTGCGTCTGCCATCGCAAAATCGGCGAATGCCTGTTCGTACTGGTCGCGGCTTACTCCGCTGATTACTGTTTTCTTGGTTCTTTTTGTTGCCATTTTAATTGAGTTTTAATCGTTATTTAAATTCTGTATAACACAAACGTATTTTTGCTTCTGGATTAATCCCTTGTGCCAATTTCCTTACATCCGTCAAGTTGTCGGTTCGCCAGCATGAGCGGATGCTTTTATTCGGTATGTCATGGAAAGAATAAATGATCCTCCATACGATGTATTTCTTCCTATTCATCCCTCATGTCCTCCATTGCCGCCATGTCATATTCCATCTTCAGAGCTTCGTCTGCCTGCTGTCCGCAGAAGTTTTCCAGCTCACGGAGTATCGTTACGCGGTCGCCGAAATCAAACTGCTGCATGCGGTTCATAATGTCATTCTGGATTTGTTCGATTGTCTGTTCCATGATTATTCCTTGTTTGATTTACTGTCCTTGTAATCTTTCACTACCGGGCTACCAATCAGCTCGCGTCTGCTGTAATACACGCTACGTCCTTTCTGATATCCTGTTATCAGCCCTTTGTTAGCCCATCTTTTTATAGTTGTTTTTCCACATCCTATTAATCTGCATGCGTCAGCCTGACCTATCAAATCGTCCGGTGCTTCTGAAATATCCTTTCTAGGTACTTTCTCTAAAGAACCCACCCTGAGTCCTAATCTTCTTTCTACACGATCCAATCGGCGCAGAAGCTTCTTGTATTCCGAGAGGCTCAATGTAATAGTTTCTTCTTCCTCTTCCGGTTCGTCCTCCAGATCCGGACAGATGGAACTGATACCAATCTTTCCGGCGAGGAACTGGGCTGCATCGCGTGCGGCATAGAATAGGGTTTCGTTTCGCTCGTCTTCCGGAACGTCGCGCACATACTGATTGAATACCCATGTTTCGCTGCGCTTCATTTCCAGGACTTCCACCTGTATTCGGCTCGCTGCGTCTGTATAAGCCTTCAAGTGCTCTATTGCCCGATTTATTTCTGATTGTTTTCTCATTTCTCCTCCTTTCTTGCCATTGCCTCAAACTGTCGTTTCACTTCTTTTAGTTCTGCCAGCGACATTTCCGTCAGGTTCTTGCGGAACTTGCTGCGTGTGCGGCAGAACTGGTTTATCTTCGCTTTGTTCATTTCAAAATCCTCCGGTGTGTCGTTCGTGTAGTTCCGGTTCAGGCAGGAAATGCGGAACGACAATGAAAATATCTGCTTTACCAAGGCACGCGCTTCCTTACGTATGCGGTCGGCTGATTCCTTGTTGAAGCGGCTCAATAGCAGTCCGGCTTCTTCTTTGGTCAGCCCTGAAGTACTGTCTGTACGACCAGCTGTGAACTGGCTGATAAATCCGTGGCGGTCTTCATCGGTAAAACCCATCTTGTGAAACTGGGCTTGCAGTGCCTTGATCTGCTGCGGGGTTATGAAGCGTTCTTTCATTATTGTTTTCATGACTGTGTGTTTTATGATTATTCTTCTCCGTGATATTGCCGGGCTTTCTCCGGCACGATGTCGTAATGTCCGACGGGTCCGATAAACCGACCCTTTGAAAAGGCTCTGAAACCTTCCACGTAGATTTTCAGCGAGGCATCGTACATCACTCCTTTGGCAGCGCGTCCATTGGGAAGTTGTCCTTCTGCGTGGCTGATGAAGATAAGCAGCTTCCGTTTGTGCTGCTCCTTGAAGTCGATATACTGGCGGTACGTCATGCGGGTATACTGGAAGGAGTCGATTACCACGATGTCGGGGCTTTTCTGTCGCCGAAGACGGATGCTAAGCTCTTCCATGCTCTCATTGTCAATCAGCAGAAACCTCTTGTTTACTTCCATCATGCCTGTACGCCGTATGGCATCCTGCATGGTGCGACAGGCTCCTTCCTCCATGGAGTCGTAAGCTACCCGACCAAAACGGCACAAATACTTGCAAAGCTGAAGGGCAAAACTGGTCTTTCCGCTTCCGGAGTTTCCCCAGATGATCCAGACTCCACGGCGTTCCGGAGTGCCAAATGCATCGTACCAGGGACCATCAAACTGCATTACATCGAATTTCATAGACAGAAGCTCACGGACACCTTTTGCGTTGCGATCGAAAGTAAACTTCTTTTTCTGTGGGGGTGGGGTAGTGTCTTCTTTATTCATTGCTTCCTCCTTTCTTTATGCGGGCTTCGATAATACGTTTCTGACGGTGGATGCATCGCTTCACACGGCGAAGGTCGTTGTCGCTTCGCCTGGCATCCTTCAGCACCTCTTCGATATCGGCACGGTCGGTCAGATTGTTAGCCTGACAGATGGCGTATATGTCATTCTGCTCCGTGGGAGATACATCGAAGAAACGGCGTCCGATACGGCTGTTTATTTCCTTGTAACCTTTCTTGTTGTAGCGAAGTCCGGCTTCCATGCGGCGCTTGATGTAGTCGGTGCTGAGAAACACGATGCCGGAGTGTCCTTCCAGACGGTTGTAAATGCTGATGAAGTAGTTGAATACGCTGTCAGTAAGCTTGTCGCCTTCATCGAATACCAGCAGCGGATTCCCCAGGAAAGAAATCATGCTGATGGCATTTTCCAGCATATCGCGGAGGTTGGTCGTGTCGGTGGGTGCGCCTACCTGTTTGGCTATCTCACGTACGAAATCTGAACGGCGCATGTCTTCAGAACATAAGATGTAGAACACGTTGCGGTGCGTGCGGCGGTACTCGATGGCTGCGGTAGTCTTTCCGCATCCGGCATCGCCAACCACCCATGTCACGTTCTTATATGCCTGTGCGTCACTCAGCGCAAAAGTGATTTCCTTGAAGGTCTTTCCCTCGTGTAGCGTCCACGAATCGAAGGCAAAGCCTATCTGCACCGCAATGCGGGTAAACATGTCATCACTGATCAGGTCATATTTTCCGTTGCACAACTGGCTGACGGTGGCAGAGCTGACATTTTGCAGACTTTCTGCCGCACGGTTACGGGTAGGATAATTTTCACAATAGGCAATCAGTGCGGTACGCACCTGTTCTTTCATTTCTGTAGTAAATTTCATTGTCTTAATAGGTATTTAAATATTGTTTAATCAAATCGTTAGAATTTTCCCAAGCTGTCAAGTTCATCAAACGTCAGGTTCGATACTTTCTTTGTCCAGTCACCGGCTGATGCGAAAGTCAGCGGTTCGTCTGCCAGTACAGGCTCTTCCGGAATGTCCGTGTCGGGCATCTGTACCGGAGCTTCCAGTGTGCCTCTCTTCATTTCCTCACGGTATCCGTCAAGCTGCTTTTCGCTCACCGCAACCGGGCGCGGAATGCGGAGCTGGGTGTATGCCTCGCCCATGGCTTCCTCCATAAACAGTTCCTCTTGTGCGATGTGCATGGCTGCACGTGTGCGGAGGTTGGCATCCAGCTGCGCAAACAGATAAGCGTTTTCTTCGGCGGTTCGTTCCAAAGTTGCACGGTGGATAGTGACTTTCGGTGTGGCGATGGCCGCATACTTTGCACCCGTGTCAGTAACCGCCCAGAGTTCGATGCGGGTCATGTCTTCCGGATCATATCGGTAGAGGAACTGACGACCCACGTTCTGAAGGTGGAAGTTCATGTCTACCAGTCCGTCGTCACCATACACCATGTAGCTGTATTCCTGCTTGTTCATGCGGAAGTTGAAACCCTCCTTGGTGTATTGCACCGGAGCCTGAGAGAACAACATGAAGATTTCGTGTGCTTCGTAATCATCCAGCGGTTGGGCTTTCGGATTCTCAATGGCGGTGTACATTTCCAGTCGGGTCATTCCGGTTGGGCTGGTAGGATGCTGCATCGAGTTCCATTCTTCGCGGCAGTCGGCATATTGCTGTTTCAGTTCCTCCAGCGTGGGCAGTTTATCAATGTTAGCCATTACCATGTCAACATTGGCACGGCTGGAAAGCTTCTTTGCCGTAATGTTCTGACCGGTGAAGTTGTAAAGCTTGTGAAGTACCTGCTGCTGGAATCGTCCGAAAGCGGACTCGATGGATTTGGACTGGCCGTTGTGCGGCATCGTGGTTTTGTGAAGATGGCAGAGTTTCTTGAAGAATCCCTGCGAAGCCAGCTTCTTGTGTCCTCCCTGGTTATCGGTCACTATCTCGTAAGGCTTCACCTTCCATGTCTGCAATGCCATCCGGTACGCCATGTACTGGTTGTAGAAGTTTTCGCCGTCGCCGATAAAGTAGCCGAGGAACAGTTCCGTGCAGGCATCCATCACTTCGTACACATCCGTTGTTCGTGCCACCCATCGCTTCTGTCTGTCATCGTACGCACGGTAGTAAAGGTTTATCTTCGTACCGTCTGAATACCACAGCGAGTTAGGCATGGACGGCATTACCGTATCGAAGGTTGGCATATACTTGTTCTTGAATTCCCTCTCGCCGTGAACAGCAGAAAACCACCAAACCATTACCGCCGGATCGTTCAAGTAACTGTGCATCGTGGTAGGACTCTTGATGGTTTTCAGTCCGCGAAGCACCGCCTGACGGTTGTATTCCTCAAAGAGCTGCATATCTGTGTAGACAGGGAACTTGCTTCTTCGAAGCTTCAGCAGAAGAGCACCTTCAGCCTTTCCGATGCGGCGTGCGGCACTGTTGCCCAGGTTACCGCTTACCAGTACCACATATCCATCTCGCTTGTAAGCATTGAACTTCTCACGCAGTCGTGCCGGATTCTTCGGCAGTGTGTGACCTGTGATTTCGCGAAGACGCTCACAGCAAATCTGAACGCTGCTCCATGTTTCCGCACGACGGGCAAAACCTCCTTTGGCGTGTTCCACACTGCGTGCCTTCTCCGTACGCACCATTTCGTTCATCACCTGGGCGTTCAGGATGTATTCCAGTTGTCTGGCAGGCTCGATACGCGGCTCAAATTCCTTGAAGAACCGTACCGCTTCGGCATCGAAGCGGATCTGTGTGTTGATGTACTTTTCCTGCTCACGCTGTTTCATTTCCTCGTATGCATTCTTGAATGTGTCATCGTATGCTGCACGGAGCCGTTCCGGCATGGAGCGGTAGGCAATCAGTGCCTCGCGTCCGTTACCTCCCCGCTGGAGGAGGGTAAGCTTGCCTTCACGTACATACTTGTCGTAAGTGGGCTTACTGATAATACCCCCACGAACAAGCTCCGTAAAGCTGACGCATAATGTGTTTCCGTACATTTCCATGATTAATTCGTTAAGATTGTAGTCCGGCTCCGGGGCTTGAACCCGGACGGCAGCCGCTTTACCTCTTTTTACCCCTATTGAAACCGATGTCAGAGAGTTTGCTGTTATCCTGATGGTAAAGTTCTGCAAGCCGGATGTGATTTATACCTTTTACTCTCTGTCCATCCGTATTGCAGCAGGTATGAGTGCCAGGCAAAGGCAGATTGTTATAATCAGGTTTATTGATCCGTCTGTCAGTCGGTTAAGGATTGCAGCTGCTAGTATCAGCAGCAGATAGCGTGTGGTAGTATTGATTCGTTTCATGATTTTATGGTTTTGAGTTAGGAGCCATCCCTATTCTCTCGAACAGGAATGGCAAGGATTCATCACTTATGCAGTTGGTTGTAAATTCTTATCCTCAGACTGGGTTTCGTCTTTCTCCATTACCTCTCGAAGAGTTCTTGCGCCTTTCAATACACCTCCCATTTCGAGAGCAGCCTTACGTATCATGTTCGCTACATTACTTCGGGTTCTAAACTTCAGCGCGTCACGTACTGTTACTTCACTTACGCTGAACTTTTCAGCTAACTTTCGGCGTTCGCCGTACATCATTAATATTTCTGCCATTTCGTTATTTTTTTTATCGTTATTATTCGGTTATCCAGTCTATTTCATACTCTCTCTGGTAAGATTTATTCTCGTGAATGTGTTCCGACAACCAGCGTGATGCTATCTTTAGGCTTTCCTTTTCATCGAAAGCTACTTCCTCCGGATCAGGTAGGGATATTGTGTTATTGAGCATTTCTTTCAGCCCATCTAAGACATCTTGAGGTATCTGTGCATCGCTGAGGCTTACTTTATAGGTTACATTCACCACAAGTGCTCTAACAGTGGTGTTTTCTGATTCGTTTTCTTTGATTCTATCCATAATTTGCGTTTTTAAAGTTTATTTTCTACCTTTAAAGCGTCTTTCGGTTTCGTAAGACTCTGCAAATATATAGACTATTGTCTATTAGAGCAAATTATT
>OMFF01000168.1_pt1 | contig 29851 bp, 20 predicted proteins | sample 1645581 | NCBI WGS metagenome assembly OMFF01 (sample SAMEA103958140, study PRJEB25191) | human gut metagenome | biome: human-associated habitat [ENVO:00009003]; feature: intestine environment [ENVO:2100002]; material: feces | place: Germany | collected 2013/2015
GGTCAACGAGATGGTCAACAACTTCATCAAGCCCGGCCTGGAGGACCTGTGCGTCTCCCGGACCAGCTTCACCTGGGGCGTGCCCGTGGATTTCGACCCGGGCCATGTGGTCTATGTGTGGATCGACGCCCTCTTTAACTACATGACCGCCCTGGGCTTCCAAAATGACCGGTACCACGATTTGGAAAAATACTGGCCCGCGGATGTACACTTTGTAGGCAAAGAGATCGTCCGGTTCCACTCCATCATCTGGCCCGCCATGCTCATGAGCCTGAATCTGCCCCTGCCCAAGAAGGTCTTCGGCCACGGCTGGCTGCTGCTGGACGGCGGCAAGATGTCGAAGTCCAAGGGCAATGTGGTAGACCCCTATGTGCTGGCCCAGCGCTTCGGCGTGGATGCCCTGCGGTTCTTCCTGCTGCGGACCTTCCCCTTTGGCTCTGACGGCAACTTCTCCAATGAGGCTTTGATTTCCACCATCAATGTGGATTTGGCCAACGACCTGGGGAATCTCGTCAGCCGGACCGTTGCCATGGCCCAGAAGTATTTTGGGGAACACCTGCCCGCCCAGCAGGCAGAGGATGCCGAAAAGGACGGCGAGCTTGTTGCCATGGCCTCCTCTCTGCGGGATAAGTACGAAGAGCAGATGGAGAAGTACGCCTTCCAGAACGCCCTGAATGAAATCTTCAAGGTCATCTCCCGGGCCAACAAGTATATTGACGAGAACGCCCCCTGGGTGCTGGCCAAGGACGAAGCCCAGAAGCCCCGGCTGGCAAGAGTGCTCTACAACCTGCTGGAGACCGTCCGCATCTGCGCAGGCCTTCTGCAGCCCTTCATGCCCGACACCGCCGCCGAGATCGGCAAGCGGCTGGGCGGCGCGGACCTGAGCTGGGACAGCCTGAATGCCTTCGGAACCCTGCCCCGGGAGGCCGTCACCGTGGCCGGTCCCGCCCTGTTCCCCAGAATCGACATGGAAAAGGAGCTGGCCGAGCTGGAAGCGCTGAACAAGCCCGCCCTGCCCCCGCTGGAAATCGAGCCCTACACCGAGGAAAACGTTGACTTCGACACCTTCTGCAAAAACGAGCTGCGGGCCGTGAAGGTCAAGGCCTGCACAAACGTCAAGAAGAGCGACAAGCTCCTGCAATTCACCCTGGATGACGGCACCGGCACAGACCGTCAGATCCTCTCCGGCATTGCCAAGTTCTACAAGCCTGAGGAACTGGTAGGCAAGACCCTGGTGGCCATTACCAACCTGCCTCCCCGGAAAATGATGGGCAGAGAGTCTGCCGGTATGCTGCTCAGCGCCGTCCACAAGGAGAACGGCGAGGAGAAGCTGAACCTGGTCATGCTCTCCGACGCCATCCCCGCCGGCGCAAAGCTGTGCTGATGCTGTTCGCTGAATAAAAAAGTCTGCCTCGGAAGGTCAGGTTCCTTTCGAGGCAGACTTTTTTCGGCTTGTCACAGTTTTCAGAAAGCCGCAAGTGAAACACGCAAAAATTACGTGTTTTCAAAAAATTTTTACGCAATTTTTGCGTGTTTTCAAATTTCAAAATACGCAGCTTCACGGTGAAATGCCGCTCAATACTCAATTCCCTTTCGCGCCCGCACCCCTTGATCAAAGGGGTGCTTTTCTTTGCGCATCTCGGTAACGTAGTCCGCAAGGTCTACAAGCGTCTGGGCAGGGTTCCGGCCGGTCAGGACGATTTCCTTTTCGCCTCCCCAGGCTTTCAGATAGGCAGCCACCGGCTCCATGGGGACGATCCCCCGGTTCAGGGCGGAAATGACCTCGTCCAGCACCAGCAGGTCCGCAGCTTTCCCCCGTTCCAGCAATTCCAGAAGGTAGGCCGTATAGTCTCTGCGGGCCTGGTCCTTTTCCGTATCCGTCATATGGACATAGCGGCCCGGCACCGTCTGGCAGTGGATGGCCGTCACCCCGGGGACGGTTTTCAGGATCTTGATCTCCCCGGAGCTGCCGTTTTTGAAAAACTGGCCGATGAGCACCTGTTTGCCCGCCCCTGCCATACGCAGGGCCAGGCCCATGGCCGCCGTGGTCTTGCCCTTGCCGTCGCCGCAATAGATATGGACCATGGTTACACCTGCCGATTCAGGACCTTGTAGACAAAGTCCATGTCCATGCCCCTGCGGACCGCATCGGCCAGAATGTCGTACTGCTGCTGCTTGTAGGCATCCAGATCGAAGGTCTCCGCCTCCTCCGGGTTCAGGCCTTTCCGGCGGCACAGGTCCGCAACGATGGCCTGGGCAATGCCGCCCTCGTCAAAAATGCCGTGGATATAGCTGCCGTAGACATTTTCCCCTACGGAAATGGGAGGGATCGGCGCTTCGCTGCGGCCCATGTGAATTTCGTAGCCCTTATAGCCCAGGCCGGAGAGGCTGTGCAGGGGACCTGCCACCGTGGGCAGCACCCCCTCGGTCTGCCGCTGGACCTTGTCCCCCCGGAAGACCGTATCCATGGGAAGCAGACCCATACCCTTTACCTGGGTAATGCCCGCCGCCTCCACCTGGTCCGGGTCAGAGACGGTGGCGCCCAGCATTTGGAAGCCGCCGCAGATACCGAAGACAATGGCGCCCCGGTCGTGGCAGTGGAGAATGGCCGCCTCCAGGCCGCTCTGCCGCAGCCACAAAAGGTCTGCGATGGTGCTCTTGGTGCCGGGAATCAGGATCAGGTCCGGCTCTTTTAAGTCGTCCGGCCGCTCGATGTAACGCACGGACACATTGGGGAACCGCTCCAGAGGGCTCACATCCGTGAAGTTGGAGATGCGGGGGAGCTTGATCACCGCAATGTCGATGGCTTTCCGGCTGCTTTCCCGGGTGAATCGGGTGGACAGGCTGTCCTCATCGTCAATGTCCACATGGGTATAGGGGATGACCCCCGCCACGGGCACGCCGCAGATTTTTTCCAGGATATCAATGCCCGGCTGCAAAATAGCCCGGTCTCCCCGGAACTTATTGACAACGGTGCCCTTGATGCGTTTGCGCTCCTGCTCCTCCAGCAGGGCGATGGTGCCATAGAGCTGGGCGAACACACCGCCCCGGTCGATATCGCCTACCAGCAGCACCGGGGCATCCACCAGCTCGGCCATGCCCATATTCACAATATCCTGCTGCTTCAAATTGATTTCCGCAGGGCTTCCCGCGCCCTCGATGACGATGATGTCATTTTCCGCCGCCAGGCCGTTGTAGGCCTCCAAAATCTGGGGGATGAACTCCCGCTTCCGGCGGTAATACTCCATGGCCCGCATATTGCCCATGGCCACGCCGTTCACGATCACCTGGCTGCCCACATCGGTGGTGGGCTTTAAGAGAATGGGGTTCATGCGTACATCGGGCTTCACCCCCGCCGCCTCTGCCTGGACCACCTGTGCCCGGCCCATCTCGCCGCCGGCCTCGGTGATAAAGGAATTCAGGGCCATATTCTGGCTCTTGAAGGGCGCCACCCGGTAGCCGTCCTGTTTGAAGATCCGGCAAAGTCCCGCCGCCAGCAGGCTCTTGCCCGCATTGGACATGGTACCCTGGATCATAATGTTTTTTGCCATGTGTGTTCCTCCCAATATAACAGTTGACAGTTAACAATTGACAGTTGACAGTTCAGAAATTTCCTTTGGAAATGAATTCATTATTTTTAATCGTCCCGAAGGGACACCATAACTGTCAACTGTACACTGTCAACTGTCAACTCGTATTTTCTCAAATTTCCCGCAAGGCATCCAGAAGCTGCCTGTTTTCCTCCGGCAGCTTCACGGCCACCCGGTACCAGCCCTGCCCCAGGCCGATGTAATTGGCGCAGGAGCGAATCTGAATGCCCATTTCCAGCAGGGGCTCCCGGAGCTCCCGGTCCGCGTGGAACAGGATGTAGTTGGTCCGGGAGGGGATGACGTCAAAGCCCAGCTCTTCCAGCCCCGCCGCCAGGATGGGGCGCTGGGTGTGAATGCAATCATTGGCCTTTTTCAAAAAATCCACCTGAGAAAGGGCCGCAACCCCCGCATTCTGGGCGGGGATGGACACATTCCAGGGCTGCACCTGCCTACCCATGGTTTTCAGCAGATTCTCATTGCCCGTAAGGCAGTAGCCAAGCCGCAGACCCGCCATGCCATAGCTCTTGGTAAATGCCTTCAGCAGGAGCAGATTTTCCGTGCTGCCCAGGAAGGGCTTCATGCTTAAGGCCTCTCCCCCCTGGGTCAGGTCCAGGAAGCACTCATCAATGAAGAGAAAAATACCTCTCCGGCGGCAGATGTCCAGAATTTTTTCCATCAGGGGCCGCCCGATCACCTGGCCTGTGGGATTATTGGGGTTGCAGAGCATGAGCATTTCCCCGTCGAAGCCCTCGAGCACGCTCAGGAATGCTTCCGTCAAGGCGAAGTTGTCCTGCCGGTTCAGCAGATAGTGCGCTGTTTCCGTGCCGAAGACCTTCAGGGCCGTTTCGTACTCGCTGAAGCAGGGAGACAGGACCATGGCCTTTTTCGGCCGCAGGGCCATGCAGCAGGAAAAAATCAGCTCCGCCGCGCCGTTGCCGCAGAAAACCTGCTTTTCGGGTACCTTTTCAAAATCCGCAATGGCAGAAACCAGTCTGCGGCAATAGGGATCTGGGTAGCAGCGCAGGGCCTCTACGCTCCCCGCTACCGCGTCCTTCACGGCCTGGGGCGTTCCGTAGGGGTTGATATTGGCGGAAAAATCCAGATCAATTTTCCGGGCGTACACTTCCCCGCCGTGGGGGTTGGGGGTTTCGTAGAGCATGTTGTGTTCCTCGAATCTGGTAGAATAAATAAGGCCCGATGTGTTATGAGTTGACAGTTGACAGTGTACAGTTGACAGTTATGGTGTCCCTTCGGGACGGTCTGAAAAACATTTTGATTCATTTCCGGAGGAAATTCCCAAACTGTCAACTGTCAATTATCAACTGTCAACTTATATCGTCTGCGCCGCCAGACACAGCAGGAGCATGAGCCCGGTGGTTCCGTACATCAGCTTACAGCTTAGGGGAATGTCCTCCGGGGTGATCTCCCGCAGGGCGTCGCCGATGTACTTTTTCTTGTGCAGAACGCCGTGATACCAGGCGTCCCCGGCCAGACGAAGGCCCAGAAGACCGGCGCAGACGGATTCGGTCTGGGCGGAATTGGGGCTTGCGTGGTTGTAGCGGTCCCGCTTGAAAATTTTCCAGCCGTTTTTGAAATTCAGCTTCAAAATGCCGCCTGCCAGCAGCATGACAAGGCCGCTGAGCCGGGCGGGGATGTAATTGAACACATCGTCCAGCTTTGCCGGGATGCAGCCGATGTTCTTATAGGGCATCTCCACATAGCCCAGCATGGAATCCATGGTGTTGACCGCCTTATAGGCAAAGGCCAGGGGCGCGCCCCCCAGGGCAAAATAGAGCATGGGGGCGATTACGCCGTCGGAGCAGTTCTCCGCCACGGTCTCCACCGCCGCCCGGGCCACGGCCTTGTCATCCAGCGCCTGGGTGTCCCGGCCCACAATCATGGAGACGGCGTAGCGGGCATCTTCAATGGTGCCGGTTTTCAGGGCGGTATAGACCTTCATGCTCTCGGTTTTCAGGCTCTTGGCCGCCAGGACCTGCCAGCACATCACGGAGCTGACCGCCAGCCGCAGCCAGGGGCTGACCAGGCCGCAGAGATACAGCAGCCCCAAAGGCACGCAGAAGCTCACTGCCACGGTGAGCACCCACAGAATCCCCCCCGCGGTCATCTCCCCTGCCCGGGTTTTGGGAAACAGCTTCCGCAGTCCCTTTTCCAGGGCCGAGATCAGCTTGCCGATGAGCACCACCGGGTGGGGAATGCTGTGCGGGTCTCCCAGCAGGCAGTCCAGGAGAAAGCCCAGCAGGAGGGAGAGAAAAATTTCGTTTCGCATATGTTGTCCTTACTTCCCGTTAAATGTAAACAGATAGATGGGATTTTGGCCCTGCATCATGGAATAGGGGCCTACCTTGTGGGCCTGGGCTGCGGTGAGGGTGAGGATTTCGGCGGGGTGCAATTTACTCAGCCGGGTCAGCTCAGCCACGGTTTCCAGAGCCACCGCTGCCGCCACAATGCGGCAATGTGGGTTCTTGTCCCAGCAGGCATTCAAAATGGCCTCCATATTGCCGGAGCTGCCGCCGATGAAGGCGTGAGTAGGAGCCGGCAGGTCAAGGCAGGCTTCGGGGGCCAGGCCGGAAACCGCCGTCAGATTGGCAGCATGGAGCCGCCTGGCATTCTCCTGCAGCAGCGCCAGCGCTTCCGGCTTTTTCTCCACGGCATAGGTGTGGCCCAGGTCCGCCTGGAGGGCCATCTCAATGGATACGCTTCCCGTGCCCGCGCCAATGTCCCAGCAGACGGCGTTTCTTGTCAGCGCCAGCTTGGACAGTGCCACGGACCGCACCTCGCTCTTGGTCATGGGCACCACGGTGCCGTCGGCATGGCTGCCCCGCTGGAAGGCGCTGTCCGGCAGACCGTGGGTCACGGTGCCGAAGCCGCCGCCGGTGAGCAGGGCCACGCTGAGCTTGTCGAAGTCCCTCCCGGCCAGCTCCGCAGCGGTGCCCCGGGTGATTTTCTCCTCCGGATAGCCCAGGCGCTCCCCAACGGCCACGGAAATCTCTCCCAGCCCCGCATCTGCCAGGCTGGCGCAGAGCTTCTTCATGCCGTCCTGGCCACCCACCAGGGCAAACACCTTGGGGTACCGCAGCACGGCGGCGGCAGCGTCCCCGTCCCTGCCGTGGAGGCTCAGGCAGAATACATCCTCATAGGATACCCCCAGTCTGGCGCAGAGGCACTGCAAGCTGGAAAGCCCCGGCTCCAGATGCACCTTGCAATCCGTCAGCAGAGGCAGCAGCTTTTTCGTGCCGCTGTAGAAGCCCACATCCCCCGCCATGACCACCGCAAAGCGGCCGCACTCCGGATGGGCAGCAATGGCGTCCCGGATGGACTCCGGGGCAATGGCGGAAATTTTCAGCTGTCCGGGGGCAGCCACTGCCTCCAGCATCCGGTCCGCGCCGATGAGGCAGTCCGCCTGGGCAATGGCCCGGGCGGCGGCGACGGTCTCATGGTCCCGGTCCCCGGGGCCGATGCCCACCACCGTAACCTGGGGGGTCATGCGGAAATCAAACCGCTGCTGCAGCAATCGCACGGCCTCGCCGAAGTTGACCCCGGGGGCGCTCTCCGGGCGGCCGATGACCAGCAGGGTCACCCCCGCCTTTTGGGCGGCGGAGACCTTTTCAAAGAAGCCGCCCTTGCTGCCGGTCTGCTTGGTCACGAGAATTTGGGCATTGCAGGCGTGGAGCATGGCGACATTCAGCTCCTCCGGGAACGGCCCCTGGACCGCATAGATGTGGGCGGCGGGCAGCCCCGTCTCCCGACAGGCGGCCACACTGGCCTCCACCGGCAGCACCCGGGCATAGACCCGCTGGGCGTAGTCCGGCAGGGCTGCATAAGCAGCCAATTCCTTGCTGCCGGTGGTCAGCAGGATGTTGCCCGGCAGGGTTTTCAGCATTTCCACAGCCTGGGCGGTGGAATCCGCAAAGAGGCACCCTTCCGGCAGGCCGCCATCCCGCAGCAGCCGCAGATAGGAGGTGCCGGTTTTCTCACAGGCAGAGCGGATGTTTTCCGTTACAATGGGGGCATAGGGATGGGTGGCATCGATGACGCAGTCAAACTGCCGCTGCCGGAACAGCTCCTCCATCTGACTCTCATCCAACCGCTGGGCGGACACCTCCACACCGGGGATCTCCTCCAGCAGCTCGCCGCCGTATTCCGTGGCCGCGCAGGCGAGAATCTCCGCCTGCCCCGCCAGGCGCTCCACCAGCTGCCGCCCGTCCGCCGTTCCGGCGAATACACAGAGCTTATACATCCCGGTAACCTCTGGGGGTCACCAGGTTGCCATCGATGACCTTTGTCATGGCGTTGCCCACGAACACGGTGCAGAACATGTCCGCGTCAAAGTCCCGCAGCTCCTTGAGCGTGAGAACGGTCTTGCTCTGCCCCTGCCTTCCGATGTTGCGGACCACGCCGCAGGGCCGGTCCTCGGGCAGGGTTTTCAGCAGCACATCGCAGGCCTTGGCCAGATGGTCAGGCCTTCCGTGGCTCTTGGGGTTGTAAATCACAATGGACAGGTCCGCCTTGGCGGCATAGTCCAGCCGGGTGACGATTTTTTCCCAGGGGGTCAGCCGGTCGGACAAGCTGATGACCGCAAAGTCGTGGGTCAGGGGTGCTCCCAGCACCGCACCGCCGGAGCAGGCAGCCGTGAGACCGGGGACCACCTCCACCTCTACGCCGGAATTCTCCCCCAGCAGCTCATAGATGAGGGCCGCCATGCCGTAGATGCCGCTGTCGCCGGAGCAGATCATGGAAACGGTCTTGCCATTCCGGGCCTCTTCGATGGCCATACGGCAGCGCTCTGCCTCCTGGGTCATGGCAGTGGACAGGTACTGCTTGTCGGGATACCGGTCCTTCACCAGGTCCACGTACACGGGATAGCCCACAATCACCTGGCTCTCCTGCAGCGCCCGGTCCGCCCGGACGGTCATATTCTCATAATTTCCCGGGCCAATGCCCACAATATACAGTTTCAAAAGGATACCTCCCATTCTTTTTCGGAAATTGCAACGGTCACGCCGTTTTCGGCGGTTTTTGGAACGATGATTCTCCCGCCCTCTGCCGCTGCGGCACGCTCGCAGACATTGTCCACGCCGGTGACGGAGCTGACAAAGGCCGAGGGGGTGAACTGCCCGGGAACGGCCTTTAATTCCCCGGCGGAATAGAATTTCACGGAAATGCCCCGGTGACCGCAGAAGGCCAGCAGCCCGGGCTCCTTTGCTTTTAAGTCAATGGAGGCCGCCCCCCGGATGGCCGCCCGGGAAAGGCCTTTTTCCGCCAGCACTCTGGAAACCAGGGCCTCTATGGCCTCCTCCGGGGTGTTCTTCCGGCAGCCCAGGCCCAGGGTCAGTACCTTTGGGGTCAAAACCAGGGTTTGCCGGAAGGGCCGCCGGGCATGGGTGCCCACGTAGATGCCAAGCTCCCCTTCCTCGCCTTCTACAAGCCCGGCGGGGAGCTTTTCCGGCAGGGGGCAGTCGGCGCAGATGGGCACATCCCCTTCCAGTATGGCGGCGGACACGGCCTTGGCCAGGGCCATGCTGCCGATGTGCAGCCCCTGCCGCTTTGCCCAGGTATCCACGGAGAACTTGCCCTCCACATCCGTGGCCGTGGTGACAATGGGCTGGGCGCCGATGGCGGCAGCCAGAGAAACTGTCAACGCGTTGGCCCCGCCGATGTGGCCGGAGAGCAGGGAGATGACGTAGGTTCCCCCCTCGTCAACGACGAGAACCCCCGGGTCTGTCTTCTTGTCCTTCACCCAGGGGGCAATGCCCCGGACGGCCATGCCGGTGCTGCCGATAAATACCAGCTGATCGCACCAGGAAAACAAGTCCCCCACCGCCTCCGTCAGAGGCGGACGGTAGACTTCAAAATCCGGTTCCCCGAATTTCTCCATGGTCATCATCCGGCATTCCGCCGGAGAAAGGGCCTGCTTTACCCTTCTTGCCAAACAACATCCCCGGCGGGTAAAAGCCAGAATGCTCAGTCGCATTTCGTTGCCGCCTCGTGGAAGGGCCGCTCATAGCTGGGGTCATAGAGGAAGGACTTCTGGTACTTCTCGCCCATGCAGTCACCCACAATGATCAGGCTGGTACGGGTCAGGTTGTTCTCCGTCACGGTCTTGTGCAGGGTATCCACGGTGCAGTGGTAGATGCGCTCATCGGGCCAGCTGGCCTTGAACACCACCGCCACAGGGGTAGACCCCGGGTAGCCGCCCTCCAAAAGCTCCTTTTGCAGCTCTTCCGTGAGCCGGGTGCTGAGGTACAGGCACATGGTGGCCCGGTGGGCTGCCAAAGAGCGGATGCTCTCCTTTTCGGGGACCTTGGTCCGGCCGGTCTGCCGGGTGATGATGACGGTCTGGCTCACATCCGGCAATGTAAACTCCTGCTTCAAAGAGGCCGCAGCCCCGCAGAAGGCGCTGACGCCGGGGGTCACATCGTATTCGATGCCCCTGGGAATCAGCTCGTCAAACTGCTCCCGGACCGCGCCGTAGATGCTGCTGTCGCCGGTGTGCAGCCGGACGGTGGTCTTGCCCTCCGCCTCTGCCTTGACGATGACGGCGGTGGTCTCCTCCAGGGTCATCTTGGCGCTGTTGTGAATCTCGCAGCCTTCCTTGCAGTAGTTCAGCAGCTCCGGATTTACCAGAGAACCGGCGTAGATCACCACATCCGCCTCGCTCAGGAGCTTTGCCCCCCGCACCGTAATCAGATCCGCCGCGCCGCACCCGGCGCCGACAAAATGTACCATATTGTTACCTCCTGTGTAAAAAATTGACAATTGACAGTTGACAGTTGACAATTGTCAATTGTCAGTTAAGGAATTTTCTTCGAAAATGAATAAAAATATTTAAAACCGTCCCGTAGGGACACCATAATTGTCAATTGTACATTGTCAATTGTCAATGAAACAAGTGTCTGTCTGACGATTTAAAATCAATTTTACCAGCGCCTCCGCGTTCTCCGTCTTTCCCAGCAGCCCGTACTCCTTGGAGAACATGGCGCAGCCGATTTCCATATCTCCGGCGCGATATTGCAAATGAAAGCGGATGCGCTCCATGAGCCGCAGCAGGACCTTTTCCTTCCGGTCCCCCAGCAGGCGCAGGCAGTCGTCGCAGCTGACGCACTCCAGCATGGCCCGGATGGTGTCTGCGTCCACCCCCTCGGCGCCGGCCATGGCGGAGAGAATCTCCGTGCGGCAGTCACCGTACTTCGAGTGGGTGTTCATCATGCCGCCCCCCAGCTTCACCAGCTTGCCGATGTGGCCGATGAGCAGCGCGCCCTTAAAATCCAGCTCCTTGCAGATATCCAGAGAGGTTCCGATGAAATTGGACACCTGCACGGCGGTCTTGGGGTCGATTTTCAGGCTGTCCCGGATGAAATCCGAGCCGTAGTTGCCGGGGGTCAGCAGCACATAGTCCCCCTGGGTTCGCTTCTGCCGCAGCTCCACCCGAATGGTGTCCACCAGGGCCTGCTCGCTCATGGGCTCCACAATGCCGGTGGTGCCGAGAATCGAGATGCCGCCCACGATTCCCAGCCGGGGGTTGAAGGTCTTCTTCGCCAGCTCCTCTCCCAGGGGAACGGAAATTTCCACGGTGAAGCCCCCGGGGTAGTCCAGCTCCCGGGCGATTTCCAGCAGGTTCTCCCGAATCATGGCCCTGGGCACGGAGTTGATGGCCGCATTGCCCACGCTCTGGTCAAGCCCCGGCTTGGTCACCCGGCCCACGCCGAAGCCGCCGTCAATGTCCACCCCCGGGGACGCTTTCAAAGCGACCCTGGCAAAAATCAGCGCACCGGCGGTCACATCCGGGTCGTCCCCCGCGTCCTTGGCAATGGCACAGGACACAAAATCCGCTCCCCGGGTGATTTCCTCCACGTGCAGCGTCAGATCAATCCCTTTGGGGGTATGCAGGCCGATGGTTTTCTTCTCCCGGCCCGTCAGCAGCATCCAGCCCGCCGCCTTGGCGGCTGCGGCGGCACAGGAGCCGGTGGTGTAGCCCAGGCGCAGCTGCTTGCCGTCCTTTACAACAAACTGTTCCATTATCTTGTAATCTGGTAGAGCATGGCGTTGCAGATGGCGGCGGCCACATTGCTGCCGCCCTTCCGGCCCCGGGCCACGATATAGGGGGCAAGGGCCGATTCAATGATCTCCTCCTTGCTCTCCACCACGTTCACAAAGCCCACGGGCACGCCGATGATCAGCGCCGGGTGCAGCTTGCCCGCCTCCATCAGCTCCTTGATGGCAATCAGGGCCGTGGGAGCGTTGCCAATGGCAAAGATGCAGGGCTTCCCCAGCTTTGCCGCCTTTTCCATGGAGACAATGGCCCGGGTAATGCCCCGCTCCTTGGCCTCTGCGGCCACATCCGGGTCGGACATGAAGCAGTGCACCTCTCCGCCCAGCTTACCCAGGATGGTCTTATTGATCCCGGCCCTGCCCATCTGGGTATCGGTGACGATATCGCAGCCCCCCCGCAGGGCGGCAATGCCCTTGGCCACGGCCCCTTCGGAGAAGGTCAGGTTTTTGGCATAGTCGAAGTCGGCAGAGGTATGAATCACCCGCTTGACAACCAATTCATTCTCCGGGGCAATGGGCGTATCCCCCAAAAGCTCCGTGATGATCTCAAAGCTGCGCTTTTCAATGTCCATAGGTTTGATAATTTCCAGCATGGTTATTTCTCCTTTTTTGCTCTCTTTGGCTCCCCTGAAAGGGGAGCTGGCTCGCGTCAGCGAGTCTGAGGGGTTTTGGCTTTTCGAAGCGAAAAGCCTCCGCTGGAAGCGGAAATACAGTCCCAGATATGCACAACCCCAGTATTTCGCCTACGGCGTGGCTTGGCCCCAGGCCAAGCCGTAACCCCTCAGTCAGCTGCGCTGACAGCTCCCCTTTCAGGGGAGCCTTTTCTGCACATCTCCAAAAACCTTGCGGCCATCTGGGGGTGTGCATAGAAATGAAAATGGGGGAAGCCCGCATAGAGCGTTTCTGTGGCAATGCCGCAGCGCCAGGCTCTTCCGTCGGCCTTTTGGGCCAGGAAGTCTTCCCCATTGCAGGTGGTGTCGTAATAGTGGAATTCATGGGCGGGAATCTGTTCCCCGGCGGCGCAGAGGAGATTGTCCTTTTGGGCCGTCAAGGTCACATAGCCAAAGCGGGAGAGCTTGCCCGTATTGTGTCCCGTGCCGGGCAGAAAGCCCACCATGGGTCTCCCCTCCAGCTCCTTCTGCAGGTACAGGAAACCGCCGCATTCGGCGATGCAGGGCAGTCCCGCTTCCAAAGCCTGGCGGATGCTATCCTTCATGGATTGGTTTTCGGAAAGACTTTCCGCATAGAGCTCCGGATAGCCGCCGCCTAAGTAAAGGCCCCGGATGTTCTCCGGCAGGGCTGCATCCGCAATGGGGGAAAAGGGCACAAGCTCTGCCCCCAGGCTGCGCAGCAGGTCCAGATTGTCCTCATAATAGAAGCAGAAGGCATTGTCCCTCGCCACGGCAATGCGCAGGGGCGGTCCCTCTTCCGGCAGCGCCACCGGCTCCCAGCTGAGCTCCGGCGCAGAGGCCGCCAGAGCGCACAGCGCCGGGATATCCACACTTTTTTCAATCTGATCGGCTAAGACTTCCAGCTTTTCCTGCAAATCCGTCATTTCCTGAGCGGTGATCAGACCCAAATGGCGGCTTTCCAGGGTGCAGTCCTTCATCACCGGCAAATAGCCAAGGGGAAGCACCGCCCCGCCGAATTGGTCCGCAATCGCCTGCTTCATCCGAGGGTACAGCATGGCGGAGCACCGGTTCAGAATCACGCCCCGGATGTGGCTCTTCGGGTGCAGATTCAGGAAACCCCCAATCACCGCCAGCACCGAATGGGCAGCCCCCCGGGCATCCACCACCAGCACCGCCGGAGTATCCGAGGCCATTGCCACGGCGTAGGAGCTGGCCCGGGTAGTCATGCCAACGCCGTCGTAATAGCCCATAACGCCCTCGATGACGGAAAGGCTGCCGCCGTTCTTCGCCAGGGAGAAACGCAGGGTGTTTTCGTCAAAAAATTGCAGATCCAGGTTTCGGCAGGGCACCCCCAGGGCAGAGGCGTGGAACATGGGGTCGATGTAGTCCGGGCCGCACTTGAAGGCCCGCAGGTCCTTTTCCCGCCGTTTCAGCGCCGTCAGCAGGCCGGAGACGAAGGTGGTCTTTCCGCAGCCGCTGTTGGTTCCCGCAATTAAGATCCGGGGTAGTTCTTTTTTCATAGCATCACCACAAAAGCCGCAGCGGCCATGGGGACCGCCGCGGCTGATTTCGCAAAAAAAGCGAGGGAGAACGACTCTCCCCCGCATAACACGCAGGGATACTTTGGCGGGCAATCTGTCAAAAATGGTAAGGGGGAAACCACATATACAGCACCAAAGAATCGAAAAGGCTGCGGCAGTTCCGAAAACTGCCGCAGCCGTCTTTCTGCGCCAAAAGCTGCCGCAGCCCCGTACTTGCAGGACCGGACACACAAACCGTTTCAGCAGGTATCCTGGCTCACGCATCCTCAGCTCTCGGCAAACGTCTTCTCGGAAAAATCCAATGACCGGTTTTCACCTCATGCCGGAACCTCCGCGCTCACAGTGGCGGTACCGCTCGGGAGTTGCACCCGATTCCCTATTCTCTTCCAAGGCCCAACCGGCCCGGAAGCACTGAAACCGCTATTCACTTTCCGGTTTATTTTACCACAGCCGATAGGCAATGTCAACAAGCAACCGGGCAGAAAAACCGGGCTGCTCAGGAAAAATGCCGCTTTTATGCTCTCAGCTCCTCCAACCGCTTCCGAAGAAGCCGGAATTGGGCCTGGTCCTCCTCGCCGGGGACGCCCTTGCTGCCCATATCCGCCTCTTGCAGGCTGAGAAGTCTGCTCACCGTGTCCCAGCCGAGATTTGCCGCCAGCTCCGGCAGCTGCTCCGGCTCAAGTCTGGTCATGTGCAGCCGGATAAGGATCACAGCCTCTTCCCGCAGGGCTTCCGGCGCGCCCAGGCGGTGCAGAACGGTATCCGCCATGTCCGCGCCCACTGCCGCGTGATTTTTGAAGTGGCCCCGGCCTGTCTCATCCCGGGCAAAGGTTGGAATCTTGCCCACATCGTGCAGCAGCGCTGCCCAGCGCACCGTCAGGTCCGGGGGGACATTGCCCACCACATGGGCAATGTGGGTAAAAAGATCGTATTTATGGTGGGGCGAATGCTGGTCGAAGCCCAGTGTAGGCTTCAGCTCCGGGATGATTTTCACGAGCACAGGCCCCATATCGATCACGTCCTCCGCAGTCAGCTTCGGCAGGGCCGCGCTGAGCCGGGTATAGGCCTGTGTGTTCAGCATGGGGCCTCCTCACCGGAGAGCAGCATCAGCAGCACGCCGCAGGCCATCAGGGTATAAAAAGGCAGCGGCTGCTTGCCAACCCCCGCCACGAGACCGAAGCAGCCCCCCAGCAGGCCAATACGCAGCTGCCAAAGGCTGCTTTTCGCCATGCCCAGCCCCCGGGCCGCCTGCTGATAGGTAAACACGGCAAAGCACAGGCTTGCCAGCAGGGAGAAGATATAGTCCATCATCTGGGGCTCCCGGCTCCAGGTCTGGTAGGCCGCCACCAGGCGCACCACCAGCACCAGGCTTGCAAAGGCCCAGAGCATGGGCACGGGGCTCTGCCCCTTCCACTTGCGCCACCCGGCGGCAGCCAGGGCAGCGGCCGCCAGAGGGGCGGCGATTTTCAGCACCGTCCGCAGGCCCGCGAAGCCGTTGACCAGGTCCTCCCCGGCAAACAGCATCCCAATGGCCAGAAACCAGCAGCCCGTGGGGGTAACCCAGGGCTTGGGCGTCTGCTTCATCGGCTTGGCCGTCAGCGCAAGGGCCGCCGCCCCGGCGGTAAGCACCCACAGCGCAATTTCCAGGCCATGTCCGCCCACCAGAAGCCCCCGGCTGTCCACACCCACCGTGTACAGCAGCCGCCGGACCAGATAGCCCACAAAGCCCAGGGCAAAAACACCGTATCCGAATTTATCCCTTTTCATGAATAGCTCCTTTCAGTGGAGGCTTACCCTTTTATCATCGCAATTGCGCCGACAGCGGCGGCCAGAATGGGCTGGTGGAGCAGATAGATGAGCAGGCTCTTTCTGCCCATCCACTGCAAGGCCTTTGCCGGCGGATTCTCTCTGGGCAGCAGGCTTTTCTTTTCGGCATAGAGCGCCCTGCCCAGCACCGCACCCAGCAGAAAATAGCCCAGGTTTGGAAACAGGGGGAAATAGTCCGAGGATGCAAAGCCATAGGGGGCAAAACCCAGAGCGGTCAGCCAGGGGAAGGAAAACCCGACCGTCCGCAGCCACAGCCCCAGGGCAATCATGACAAATGCCAAAATTGCCAACAGGGCGCTGTTTGCCCGCCGGAACAGGGGCCAGAGCATCATGCAGCAGCCCAGGCACTGCAAAACGCCGAAGTAAATAATGATATCCTTCCCGGCAAATCCCAGAAGATACATGCCCACTGTGGCTCCCGTGCACAAAAAGCCGCAGCAGAACACCAGCAGCCCCCGCTTCACCGGGCGGCTGCCCAGGGTTGCGCTGATGCCGGAGATCAGCAGGAAAATGGCGCCGTAATTGTTCTTGAACAGCTGATACCATCCGGGGTTCCAGTCCCAGAGGCCGTAGAGCTCCACCACATCATAGTGCAGGTGAATGAGCACCATGCCAATCAGCGCCAGCCCCCGGGCAGCGTCCAGCTCCCAGATGCGCTTTTTCATTTTGCCTCAACCTTGGCGTTGGCTTCCTCTTCCAGCACACGGTAGGCAACCTTGCCCACCAGGGTCTTGGGCAGCTCCTTGCGGAACTCGATCTCACGGGGCATGGCGTACTTGGCAATGCGGCCGGAGCAGTATTCCAGGATTTCCTTTTTCAGCTCTTCCGTGGGCTCCACGCCGGGCATGGGCACCACATAGGCCTTGACCTTCTGAACCCGGTAGGGGTCTTTCACGCCAATGACGCAGCTCATGAGCACCTTTTCATTGGCATCAATGATATTCTCCAACTGAGAGGGGTACACATTGTAGCCGGAGGTGACGATCATACGCTTGATGCGCTGGCGGAAATAGACGAAGCCATCCTGGTCCATGTGGCCCAGGTCACCGGTGTGCAGCCAGATGCGGCCGTCGTAATGGCGGCGCAGGGTCTGGCGGGTCTCCTCGGGGTTATCCATATAGCCCAGCATGACCGTGGGGCCGGAGATACAGATTTCGCCCTCGATGTTGGCCTCCACCTCGTTGGTGGTGCCGGGCTCTACGATCTTATAGAAGGTATCGGGGAAGGGCACGCCGATGGAGCCCTGGCGGGCATAGTCCTTGGGGGTCAGGCAGGAGGCGGTGACGCACTCGGTGGTGCCGTAGCCCTCCCGGATCTGCTCGGAGCAGCCGTGGTCCTTCAGGAAGGCATCCACCTTCTTTTTCAGCTCGGGGCTCAGGCTGTCGCCGCCGGAGAAGATGCCCTTCAGGAAGCTCAGGTCTGCCCCCTCCAGATTGTCCGCCCGCAGCAGGGCCTCGAACAGGGTGGGCACGCCGGGAATCAGGTTGGGCTTCTGCTTCACCAGGGTCTCGGCATAGGTCTTCACATTAAACTGGGGGATGAGGATGCAGGTGGCGCCGTTGATCAGAGGCAAGTGAATGCCGATGCCCAGGCCGAAGCCATGGAATACGGGCATCACGGAGAGCATCTTCATATTGGAGATCTCCTCCAGGGTAAAGCCGGAGGCGGCAGAGGTCTGCAATGCCAGGGCGTTGAAGTTCAGGTTGGAGAGCATGATGCCCTTGGTGGTACCGGTGGTGCCGCCGGAATAGAGGATGGCACCGCACGCATCATAACGGTTGGAAACGGGAGGCAGGGTCACGCCCTTGCCGGCCCGGACCATGTCGTACCACAGTGTATAGCCGGTCTTCGGCAGCTTCTTCACCGCCCGGGCGGCCTTGGTCATAGGGTAGAGCACATTCAGGGGGATTGGCAGCTCATCGGCGACCTTGGCAATGAGGATGGTGGTGGGGTTTTTCAGCTGGGGCTGAATGGAGGCCACTTTTTCATAGAACTGGTCCAGGGTCAGAATGGCCTTGCTCTGGGAGAAGTTCAGATAGAAGGCAATCTCCTGGGCGGCGGACAGGGGGTGAATCATATTGGGAATGGCCCCAATCCGGTTCAGGGCATAGAAGCAGTCCAGAGCCTGGGGGGTATTGGCCATGCAGATGGTCACCTTGTCGCCCTTGCGGATGCCCATTTTGTACAGGCCCTTGGCCGCGGCGTGGATGCGCTTCATGAACTCCGTATAGGAGGTCTTCTTGCCCATGAAGATATAGGCCGTGTGGTCCGGATACTTTTTGGCGGCAGCGGCCACCATTTCATACATGGTCTTGTGGGGATACTCCAGAGAAGCCGGGGTATTGCCATAATATTTCAACCAGGGTGCGGATGCGGATAAACCCATTGTATGTAGTTCCTTTCTGTTTTGCATAGATAGGCCCAGTATATCATGTTTCCCGTTGGATTTCTACCCTTTGGAGGAAAAAATCTACCGCAAAGAGAACCCCGCCGGAGGATTTCTCCTTGTAAACCCAGACAAATGGGAGTATAATGATTGGAATCAAAGGGATAAAAAGCTTCCCCTCCGGGGCAATCTTATCACCCTGAAACAAATTTTCAGGTTAACGGCATTGCCCCCAGGGGAAGCCATTCTCCACCCGCTCATTTCAGGAGGAATTCACCATGCTTTTAGGTTCCATGACCGTTCTTGCCGCAATTTTCGCGGTGCTCACCTGCGCCCTGGGGCACTTTTCCGGGGCCGCCATTGTTTTCGGCACCCTGGGGTGCTTTGTGGGGTACTGGCTTGGCCTGTTTGCAATCGCCTTTGCGGTGCTGTGGGTCTCCTGCGCCACGGTGGACATTTCCAAGCCCCAGGAGCAGGATTCCAAATACTTCCGCCGCCTGATGAAGCTCTATATTCCGGCGGTCGTGTCCTTGCTGCGGATGGACGTTCAGCTGGAGGGCGCGCAGCAGCTGCCCAAGGACGGTCGGTTCCTGCTCATCTGCAACCACCTGAACATCCTAGACCCCGTGCTGCTGCTGGGCTGCTTCCCGGAAGCCCAGCTGGCCTTCATCTCCAAGCGGGAAAATGCGGATATGTTCCTCATCGGCAAGATCATGCACAGGCTGATGTGCCAGTTGATCAACCGGGAGAATGACCGGGAGGCTTTGAAAACCATCCTCAAGTGCATCCAGATGATCCGCGAGGATCAGGTCAGCGTTGCCGTCTTCCCCGAGGGCTACACCAGCCGGGACGGCAAGCTCCACCACTTCCGCTCCGGCGTCTTCAAAATCGCCACCAAGACCCAGGTGCCCATTGTCATGTGCACCGTAAAGAACACCCAGAATATCTTCCATAACATCAAGCGTCTGAAAAAAACCGTTGTCCCCCTGCATGTGGTGGGCGTCATCCAGCCCGAAAGCTACTCCGGCCGCACCGCCGTGGACATCGCCCAGGAGGCCTACGACAGGATGCTCGCCGACCTGGGGCCGGACTTTGCCCTGCCGGAAGAGGGATAATAGAAGCCGCTGTTAGAAAACAAGTTGTCATTGCGAACCAGTGACATGCTTTTCCAACAGCGGCTTTTCGTTTTCCCTCTATCTTATTTTCCTTTTCCGTGGTATAATGGGCGCAGTATCCCAAAAACAGAAAAGGAGAACCAAATGCAGACAGAATTGCTGCGGCTGAGAACCGCGAATATCGGGCAGACCTGCGCCGGCTTCCGGCTGGTGAAGAAGGAATATGTGCCCTCCAAGCACGCCGATCTCTACACCCTGCGCCACGAGAAGACCCAGGCAGAGCTCCTGTATTTTGACCGTGCGGACGAGAACAAGACCTTCGCCATTGCCTTCAAGACCCTGCCAGAGGACGACACCGGCGTTTTCCACATTCTCGAGCACAGCGTGCTCAACGGCTCCAAGCGCTTCCCTGTCCGGGAGCCCTTCGTGAATCTGCTGCAAAGCTCCATGCAGACCTTCCTGAATGCCATGACCTACCCGGACAAGACGGTGTACCCCGTGTGCAGCCGCAACGGCCGGGATTTCCACAACCTGATGGAGGTCTACCTGGACGCGGTGTTCTGCCCCGCCATCTACGAAAAGCCCCAGATCTTCATGCAGGAGGGCTGGCACTACGAATTCGACAGCGAGGACGCCCAGCCCTACTACAACGGCGTTGTGTACAGCGAGATGAAGGGCGCGTTTTCCAGCGTGGATGAGCTGATGGAGACGGAATCCATGCGGCTGCTGTTTCCGAACAACTGCTATGGCTTCGTCAGCGGCGGCCACCCGGAGAGCATCCCCAAGCTGACCTACGAGCAGTTCATTGCCGGCCACAAGCGGTTCTATCACCCCTCCAATTCCCGGATTTTCCTGGACGGCAAAATGGACATCGACGAAATTCTGCACTACATAGACGCAGAATACCTGAGCAAATACGACTACCGCGCCCCGGATTTTGATTTTCTGGTCCAGCAGCCCACAGCCGCGGAAAAAACCGTCTCCTACTGCGTCAAGCCCGGAGAGGATGCCAAGGCCCACTTGGTCTTCTCCAAGGTGCTGTGCCGCCATGATGAGCCGGAAAAGGTCATTGCCGCCAAGGTGCTGGCAAAATACCTGGCGGGCTCCAACGAGGCCCCCCTGAAGCGGGCCTTCCTGGAAAAGGGCCTGTGCCAGGACGTTTCCCTGTCCGTGACCGACGGCATTTTCCAGCCCTTTGTCACACTGAGCATCCGCAACACCCGGCAGGAGCAATTCGCCGAGGCCGGGAAGTGCCTCAGCGACACCGTCCGGGAGATTCTCGCCAGGGGTCTGGACAAGGAAGCCCTGCTGGCGGAATTGGAGCGGATGGCCTTCTCCAGCCGGGAGATTGAGGAGCCCTACGGCCTGATCCTGGGTCTGACGGCCCTGGACGGCTGGCTCTACGGCGACGACCCCCTGACCTATATCGAAACCGCCGGAATTTACGACGCGCTGCGCCGTAAGGTGGACGGCAGCTACTTTGCAGACCTGCTGGCGGAGCTGCTGGGCGACACGGCAAAGCTCTGCAAAGTCCGTCTGCTGCCCTCTGAGACCAAGGCCCAGGAGGACCAGGCCGCCGAGCAGGCCCGCCTGGAAGCCGACATTGCCCACTGGGACGCTGCCGCCCGGGAGAAGGCCTATGCGGCATTTAAAGCCATGGGCGACTGGCAGAAAGCTCCGGATTCCCCCGAGGCCCTGGCCACTCTGCCCACGCTGTCCCTTTCCGATGTGGCCGAGGATGTGCCCGAAACCCCGGTGAAGCTGGAAAAAGATGGGCTTTTGCAGGTGCAGACCGAATCCAACGGCATTACGTACCTGAAGCTCTTCTTCGATGTGTCCGATTTGGATTTGGAGCAGCTGCGGCTGCTGAATGTGCTCTCCGACTGCTTCGGCAAGCTGCACACGGCCCGCACCTCTGCCCAGGACCTGCAAACCCGCATCAAGGCCAACCTGGGCCACCTGTCCGCAGGAATCGAGCGCATCGCCCCGCCGAAGCAGCTGGATGTGTGCAAGCCCTATCTGGTGGTCTCTGCCGCCATGCTGGAGGAGAACGCTCCCAAGGCCCTGGCCCTGCTGACCGAACTGCTGACCGAAACACGCTATGACGAGGCAGACCGCATTGCCGAGATCATCGACCAGGGCAGCTACTATTACAAGCAGGCCCTGGTCAACAGCGGCCACATGTTCGCCATCTACAAGGCCATGGCCCCCTTCTCCAAGGACACCGCCCTGCGGGAGTGCCTGGAGGGCGAGAGTTATGTAACCTGGCTGGATGCCCTGTCCCGGCGCTTCCGGGACAGCGCCCTGTGCGATGCGCTGTCCGCCCTGGCGAAAAAGGCCTTTGCCGGAAACCGGCTCTTCACCGCCTATACGGGCAGGCTCGACCGCGGCCTGGTGGATACCCTCCGCGCCGCCCTGCCGGAGAGCCCTGTTGGGGCTCCCGCCCAGGTTCCCGCCTTTGAGAAAACGCCCGCTGCCATTGAGATCGCCTCCGATGTGGGCTACAGCGCCCTGGGCGCCAACCTCTATGCCATCGGCAGCGGCTACACCGGCAGCGTTTCCGTACTGGCCTCGCTGATGACCTATGGCTACCTGTGGAACGCCGTCCGGGTTCGGGGCGGCGCCTACGGCACGGGCATGAAGGCCGGGTCTGACGGCAACGTCTGCTGCTACTCCTACCGTGACCCCAACCTGCCCGGAACCAGAGCCGCCTTCGCCGCCATGGCAGACTTCCTGGAGGACTGGCTGAAGCAGGGCGAGGACCTGGAGAGCACCGTCATCGGCACCGTCAACACCACCGATCCTCTGGTAGGCCCCTCCACCGCCCTGTCGCTGGAATGCAGCCGCTACCTGCGGGGCATTTCCCATGCCGACATTCTGCGCATCCGCCGCGAGCTTCTGCACACCACCCGGGAAGACCTGGAAGGACTTGTAACAATGCTGCGCACCTTCCAGGACAGCGCCGTCTTCTGCGCCGTGGGCAACCGGGACGCCATTGCGTTTGTGAAGGAATAAAATAAGCGTAAAAAGCCCCCAATACTGGGTAAAATCCCGGTATTGGGGGTTCTTTTGCTGCAATACCATCCAGCCTAAGGCCAATTTGCCCATTTTTCGCAGGCCAACGACTAGGGAACTTTTTAATGAAAATATTTCAAAAATGTTCCCTAGTTCAAAAGGTTTTCACACAGCTTTCTTTCATGAAGGCAAGGATGTCATCACTTCTGTCCTCGTAAAAGGCCACAAGAAGCCGCTTAAATTCCGGTACCTCTTTTTCCGGGATAATCAGCATTCCCCCACCCTGTGAGATGAGATAATGATTTGCAAAGATGACAGAAGCACGTTTATTTCCGTCGGTGAATATCTGGGCTTTCATGCAGTAAAGGCAAAGCTGAATCGCCTTTTCGTCGGGAGGCAGCTCTCGTTTCAGAATGTCCTCCAGGTGCTCTTTGATTACCGTTTCAATCGGCAACGGCGGAACATAGCTGGAACCGCCAATCGTCACAGGAACACCCCGAATTCTGCCGCCGTCCTGAAAGAAGCCTTCATTCACCAGCTTTGCAATGTGGCACAGAATCGAATAGTCACTGGGGTAGGTGATCACATCCCGGTCAAGAATAAACTCCCAGGCGTGTTTCAGATTTAGTATTTTCTGCACATCCGTTGCGGTCATGCCGTTGACGATGCCATTATCAATAATATCCTCTGTTTGCGGAAAGCTGGTTGCCACACCTTCCAAAATTGCCTGATCGTAGATATTGGACTTCATGTTGGCCCGGGCAAAATCAAGATTTAACTGCACACGGGGTGAAATCTCCTGATCTGTATACCCCAGCTGCGCCAATTCTTTGTCCAGCCGCCGAATATTTTTCCGATATTCCTTTGCATCGCGGGCATTGCGAAGCAGCAGCTGATACAGAGTGTCAGAATATACGTCCACATAGGTTGAACTGAGTCTCGACCCAATGCGCTTGCGAATATACAGATATTTGTTGCTGCCATCTTCTTTGATTTCCGGAGACCCATCGTATGGCAATAAATTCAGCCGTGCCTGATAGTCAGCCTTTTGATGCAGCAGCTCTTGAATCTGGGGATAGTTGTTGTTCATGCGGCACCTCCTAGGGAACTTTTATCTATTAAATTATAGCGTAAAGTTCCCTATTTTTCAATCCCCGTTCGCTCGACCTTATCTTTTCTTTTACAGCAACGAAGTTCATTTTACACATTCTCATCAATGGTATGAATCTCCGGGATGACCTCCTCCAGGGCGTCCAGGACGATGCGGGCGGTGTCCAGAGAGGTGAAGGTGTTCACGCCGTTCTGGACCGCGCACTCCCGGATGGCCCGGCCGTCGTCATAGTGCTCCCGGGAGAAGATGGAGCGGGTGTTCAGGATATAGCTGACGAAGCCGGTCCGGATGGAGGTGAGGATCTCATTGCTGCCGTCGCTGAGCTTCCGGCGCACCCGGGTACGGATACCGTGCTTTTTCAGGAAGGCCGCCGTGCCCTCGGTGGCCTCGATGTTGAAGCCCATCTGATAGAACCGGCGGGCCAGGGGCAGGCCCTCCTCCTTGTCCTCGTCCGCCAGGGTGACGATGACCGTGCCGTATTCCTTCATCTTAATGCCGGAGGCCTGCAGGGCCTTATAGAGCGCCCGGTTCAGCTTCCGGTCGTAGCCGATGGCCTCGCCGGTGGACTTCATCTCCGGGGACAGGTAGGTATCCATGCCCCCCAGCTTGGCAAAGGAGAAGGCCGGGGCCTTGACGTACCAGATGGGCTTCTCCGGCAGATGCAGCCGGGTAATTCCCTGTTGGGCAAGGGACTGGCCCAGCATGACCCTGGTGGCCATCTCCACCAGGTTTACCCCGGTGGACTTGCTCAAAAACGGCACGCTGCGGGAGGCTCTGGGGTTGACCTCGATAATGTACACATCGCCCTTCTTATCCACAATAAACTGGATGTTAAACAGGCCCTTGATGCCGATGCCCAGGCCCAGCTTTTCCGTATAGTCCGCGATCCGGTCCTTCACGGTCTGTGAAAGGCTGTAGGGCGGATACACGGAGATGGAGTCGCCGGAGTGAACGCCGGTGCGCTCCACCAGCTCCATAATGCCCGGGAGGAACACCTGCTCTCCGTCGCAGATAGCGTCCACCTCCACCTCCTTGCCCACGATATAGCGGTCAATGAGCACCGGGCGCTTCTCGTCGATCTCCACGGCATTGCGCAGATACCGCCGCAGCATTTCTTCATTGGCTACGATCTCCATGGCCCGGCCGCCCAAGACGAAGCTGGGCCGCACCAGCACGGGATAGCCAATGCGCTCCGCTGCCGCCACACCGGATTCAATGTCCGTCACGGCCTCGCCCTTAGGGTTGGGAATGTGCAGGGCGCGGATGAGGGCATCGAAGGCATCCCGGTTCTCTGCCTTTTCAATGGCGGCGCAGTCCGTGCCGATGATGTTCACCCCCCGGTCCGCAAGGCTCTGGGCCAGATTCACCGCCGTCTGGCCGCCCAGAGAGACGATGACCCCCTGAGGCTTCTCCAGATGGATGATGTTCATCACGTCTTCCGTGGTCAGGGGCTCAAAGTACAGCTTGTCCGCAGCGGTATAGTCTGTGGAGACGGTTTCCGGGTTGTTGTTGATGACAATGGCCTCGTAGCCCGCGCTGCGGATGGTCCGCAGGGCATGGACGGTGGAATAGTCGAACTCCACGCCCTGGCCAATGCGGATGGGGCCGGAGCCCAGGACGATGATCTTCTTCCGGTCCGTAACCACAGACTCATTCTCCTGGGCATAGGTAGAGTAGAAATAGGGCACGTAGCTCTCAAACTCGCTGGCGCAGGTATCGATCATCTTGTACACCGGGAAGAGATTTTCCCGGCAGCGCGTTTCGTAAATCTCCCGCTCCGATGTATGCCACAGGGCGGCAATCCGCCGGTCGGAGAAGCCCAGGCACTTTGCCTGCTTCAAGTGGGGCAGGCTCCCGGGATTCTCCTCCAGCTCCTTTTCGAACTGAGTGATGTTTTTCAGCTTGCTGAGGAAGAAAATGCTGATGGCCGTGGCGTCGCAGATTCTCGCCAGATCCATCCCCCGGTACAATAGCTCTCCCAGGGCATAGATGCGGTCTGAGGGGCCTTTGGCCGCATAGTCCAGCAATGACACATCGGACCAGTCCGCAAATTTGGAAAGGCGCAGGGCGTAGGCCCCGTCCTCCAGGGAACGGATGGCCTTTTGCAGGCTCTCCTCCCAGCACCGGCCCACGCTCATCACCTCACCGGTGGCCTTCATCTGGGTGGACAGGAAATTGGAGGCGGTGGGGAACTTGTCAAAGGGGAACCGGGGCATTTTGGTGACCACATAGTCCAATGTGGGCTCAAAGCAGGCGGGGGTGTTGGCAAGGCGGATCTCGTCCAGATTCATACCCACGGCGATTTTGGCCGAGACCCGGGCGATGGGGTAGCCCGTGGCCTTGGAGGCCAGGGCAGAGGAACGGGACACCCGGGGGTTGACCTCGATGACATAGTACCGGAAGGAATGGGGGTCAAGGGCAAACTGCACATTGCAGCCGCCCTTCACATCCAGCGCCCGGATGATTTTCAGGGCGCTGTCCCGGAGCATGTGGTATTCCTTATTGGTCAGGGTCTGGCTGGGGGCCACCACGATGGAGTCGCCGGTGTGAATGCCCACGGCATCCATGTTTTCCATATTGCACACGGTGATGGCCGTATCCGCTCCATCCCGGATGACCTCGTACTCCACCTCGTTGTAGCCCTTGATGCTCTTCTCCACCAGCACCTGGTGGACGGGAGACAGGGCCAGGGCGGTTTTCATCATGGCGCGCAGGCCATCCTCGTCGTCCGCAAAGCCGCCGCCGGTGCCGCCCAGGGTAAAGGCGGGGCGCAGAATGACGGGATAGCCGATTTCCTTCGCCGCCGCCACGGCCTCCTCCACGGAGTAGGTGATCTGAGAGGGCACCACCGGCTCGCCGATGGCTTCACACAGCTCCTTGAAAAGCTCCCGGTCCTCGGCCTTTTCGATGGATTCCACGCCGGTGCCCAGCAGCTCAATTTCGCACTCCTGCAGCACGCCCTTTTTGGCAAGCTGCATGGCAAGATTCAGCCCCGTCTGGCCGCCGATGCCGGGGACGATGGCGTCCGGCCGCTCATAGCGGCAGATACGAGCCAGATATTCCAGGGTCAGGGGCTCCATATACACCTTGTCCGCGATGGTGGTATCGGTCATGATGGTTGCCGGGTTGGAGTTGGCCAGGATCACATAGTAGCCCTCTTCCCGCAGCGCCAGGCAGGCCTGGGTGCCGGCATAGTCGAATTCCGCCGCCTGGCCGATGACGATGGGGCCGGAGCCGATGACCAGGACCTTCTTGATGTCGGTTCTCTTAGGCATGGTGCTTGCCCTCCTCCATAAGTGTGATGAATTGCCGGAACAGGTACCGGCTGTCCTGGGGGCCGGGGGCGCTCTCCGGGTGGTACTGGACGGAGAAGGCCCGGTCCTCCTTACAGGCCACGCCCTCCACGGTTCCGTCCAGCAGGTTGATATGGGTAACTTCCAGAGGGGTCTTTTCCAGGCTCTCCGGAACCACGGCATAGCTGTGGTTCTGGGATGTGATCTCAATTTTCCCCGTTTGCAGGTTCTTCACAGGGTGGTTGCCGCCCCGGTGTCCGAATTTCAGCTTGTAGGTCTGGCCGCCGTAGGCCAGGGAGAGAATCTGATGGCCCAGGCAGATGCCGAAGATGGGCGTCTGTCCCCGCAGGGCCTTGACGGTGTCGATGACCTCCACCACATCCGTGGGATCTCCGGGGCCGTTGGAGAGGAACACGCCATCGGGCTTCATGTACAGGATTTCCTCCACGCCGGTATTATAGGGGACCACGGTGACATTGCAGCCGAACTGATTCAAAGAGCGGATGATGTTCAGCTTCATACCGCAGTCGATGGCCACCACGTTGTATTTTGCATCCGCCGTCCGGGAATACCAGCGCTTTTTGCAGCTGACCCGGGACACCGCGTCGTGGGGCTCAGGGGTGGCGGCGATGATTTCCAGAGCCTTTTCCACCGGGGTATCCGGGGCGGTGATCAGCACTCTTCGGGAGCCCAGGTCCCGGATGCTGCGGGTGAGCTTCCGGGTATCGATGCCGGAAATACCGGGGATATTGTATTCCTCCAGGGATTCGGACAGGGTCTTCACCCAGCGGAAATTGGAAGGGGTGTCGTTATAGTCATAGCAGCACAGGCCGCCGATGGAGGGGAACTTGCACTCGTAGTCGTCCTCGGCCATGCCGTAGTTGCCAATTAAGGGATAGGTCATGACCACCATCTGGTCCGTATAGCTCAGGTCGGAGACAATTTCCTGGTAGCCGGACATGGAGGTATTGAAGACGATCTCACAGACCCGGTCAATCTTGCTTCCAAAGGCGCAGCCATAGTATTCGCTGCCGTCCTCCAGCACCAGCTTGCGGTTTATTTCTCTCATTTGCTTCTCCTTTCGGCTCCCAACCGGGGGCCATGCTTTCTTTTTTCAGCGCTTGCCTGTGTTGTTCTGCCGGAATCCCCCTTGCTTTCGTCCTCTTGCTTTATGCATGTCAACGAACTTTTTCAAAAAAGAAAGCGCCCGTTCCCCTCGGAAAAAGAGCTTTTCCGAAGAAAACGAGCGCCTTTGCTCATTGTTTCGCATTATAGCACAGAGCAAGTGGGTTGTCAAGGAAAATGGTGCAGGGAAAGCTAGGAGAGGAAATCCTCCGGGTTCATGGGCATATCCTGATAGGTGACGGAGAAGTGGACATGGGGGCCAAGGGCGGTTTCTGCCAGGGCGCTTGTCCCGACCTCGCCGATCTGCTCTCCCAGCTCCACCGTCTCCCCCACTGCCAGCTCCGGCATCTGGGCAAGGCCCGAATAGGTGGTCTCATAGCCGCCGCTGTGGCGCAGCACCAGGGTGCAGCCCATGAGATCATCCTCCTTCACCGCCGTCACGGTCCCGTCGGCCGCCGCCAGGACGGGCGTTCCCGCCTCTGCGCCGTAGTCCACGCCATTGTGCACCCGCCAGTCCCGGGTAGTCTCATTGTAGCTCAGCGCGTCCATGGAGTAGACGGCAGCCTCGCTGCCCTGAACCGGCAGGCCGGTTTTCAATGGCTTCGAGGGGACCGTCGCCTGGGTCTGGGGCGGCTGGGTTTCCGCCCGGCTGGGGGCGGTTCCCTTTGTTTCCGGCTGCTCCGTGGCCGCCGCAGTGGTTTCACTGGCCTGGAGCACCACCTCCTGGGTTTCCAGCAGGGAGACCTGCTCCACCTTCTTTTGATTGTTCCGGTACACATAGCCCGTGATCCCGATAGCTGCCGCACACAGGACCAGGGCTATGTAGTAGCCCTTTCCTCCGATTCCGAAGGTTTTGTTATTGCGCATTTTTCAGCACCTCCGAGGCTGAGTATAGCCAGGTTTTTCGGTGTTTAATCAGCGCGATGAAAAAAGCTTCCCCTCCGGGCGCCGCGGCGGTCCCCCTTCCCCGCTGGGGAAGATTAGGAGAAATTGATACCTAAACTTTGCGTTTTCCCATGAAAATTTTATTGACAACCGGGGAAAATGCGATATAGTTATACTGTCGTTTTTCGGCATATTTTTGATAAAAAGAAACGGGGGAGGATAATGTCCAAGGAACTCATCAGGCTCCGGGATCTTACCATGGAGTTCGACGGGGAGCGCATTCTCGACGGCATCAATCTTTACATCAACGATCACGAATTTTTAACCCTGCTAGGCCCTTCCGGCTGCGGCAAAACCACCACACTGCGGATCATCGGCGGCTTTCTGACGCCCACATCCGGCACGGTGACATTTGATGGGAAAACGATCAATGATGTACCGCCTTACAAGCGGCAGATCAATACGGTATTTCAGCGATATGCGTTGTTCCCGCACTTAGACGTTTATGATAACGTGGCATTCGGTCTTAAAATCAACAAGGTTCCCAAAGCGGAAATAGACCAGCGGGTGCGGGAAATGCTGGAAATCGTCAGTCTCAAGGGTTATGAAAACCGGCGAATCGACGCCCTGTCCGGCGGCCAGCAGCAGCGTGTGGCCATTGCCCGCGCCCTGGTGAACCGCCCCAAGGTACTGCTTCTGGACGAGCCTCTGGGTGCTTTGGACCTGCGGCTGCGCAAGGACATGCAGAATGAACTGAAGCGCATCCAGCAGGCCATGGGCATTACCTTTATTTACGTGACCCACGACCAGGAAGAGGCGCTGTCCATGTCCGACACCATCGTTGTCATGGACAAGGGCCGCATCCAGCAGATCGGCAAGCCCGAGGATATCTACAACGAACCCAAGAATGCCTTTGTGGCAGACTTCATCGGCGAAAGCAATATCCTCGACGGCGTGATGCTGGAGGACTACCGGGTGCAGTTCTTTGGCCGGACCTTTGTGTGCGTAGACAAGGGCTTTGAGAAGAACGAGCCCGTGGACGTGGTCATCCGCCCCGAGGATATTGATATTGTGCAGGCACAGGAGGGCCATCTGGTGGGAACCGTCACCGGCATCACCTTCAAGGGCCTGAACTATGACATCATCGTGGAGTTCAAGGGCTTCAAGTGGCTGATCCAGACCACGGATTACCACGCCGTCGGCTCCACCATCGGCATTCGGTTGAACCCGGAGGACATTCACATCATGCATAAGAGTGAAT
>OMFF01000179.1_pt1 | contig 28597 bp, 20 predicted proteins | sample 1645581 | NCBI WGS metagenome assembly OMFF01 (sample SAMEA103958140, study PRJEB25191) | human gut metagenome | biome: human-associated habitat [ENVO:00009003]; feature: intestine environment [ENVO:2100002]; material: feces | place: Germany | collected 2013/2015
ATTTATAAACCATATTAGGTTATTTAACTAATTAGTGAGTAGTCTATATTTCAAAAAACATATAACTTTGTAGAAAGCTTTAAACGATGGAAAAAGAATTACCCAAGATAGATTTACCGGAAGAATGGATTGTAGGGACAGGTATCAGTAAAGAACTTCTAAGCTTATACACTAATTTCCCATGCCGAATAAAATCGGAAATTTTCGTTCTGTGTATGAGCGGTGAAATAGAAGCATCAGTTAACCTGAACCGAATAACTGTACGTGCCAACGATTTTGTGACAATCATGCCCGGAACAATTCTTCAGATACATAGTGTAAAAGGAGAAATGGAGCTATACTTCGGAGGGTTTTCATCGAAATATGTAGAACAGGCTAACTTAAACCGTTCTACAATGAATACTTTATACATCACTTTAGGACGCCCGCTCATTACCCTCCGTCAGGAAGGTGCTGCACTGCTGAAAGATTATCTCTGTTTTTTGATAAAGCTATATGAATTCTTTAACGAGAATACCCGAAAGTTCATAACTCCACACCTCTATAATAATATACATATAGGTATAGCAGCCATGTACAGCAACCGGGCAAATGAAAACAAAAGTAATTTGTCGAAGAGCGAAATATTATGCAAAAACTTCACTCAGCTGGTCATGCAGAATTACAATAAAACACGTAATGTAGCATGGTATGCTGAAAAGTTAGGAATAACTCAAACACACCTCTGCACTACGGTAAAACAGGCAACGGGAAATACCTGCATGGAAATTATTTCGCGCATGGTTATCATGGATGCAAAGTCGCAACTAAAATCAACAAATCTTTCGATTCAGGAGATCTCAGACTCGCTCAACTTTGCTAACATGTCCTTTTTCGGAAAATATTTTAAAAGATATGTGGGGATGAGTCCGCTGGATTACCGGAATAACGGATAAAAAAGCTATAAAAAGAAAGGTGGAGCAATTATACTGAAGTTGCCCCACCTTTCTTATATTTATCCGATCAGTCAAAACTAACCACTCCTATTTTCTTCTTACCATTCATCTTGACAGCAAGCGGCTTATCGAAATGTACCCAGCGTAAATACTTGGTTTCTTCCACAGCCGGCATACTGTTCAGCAATTCCTGATTATACAGTCCGTCGTTCATATATGCATTTATCGTAAAATAACCAACGCCGAAGGATGTCAGATTCTGGAAGAAATGAGTTCCTTGACTCGGATCGACACGATAATTGGTGAGTCCAGCCTCTACAATGACACGTGCAGCCGATATATTAGGCCATTTTACCGGAATCCCCAGCCATGTATCACTGCTTCCCCAGCGTCCCGGACCAATAAGAATATAATGCTTTCCTTCATCCAGGAAACGTTTGTTAAGTTTCTCTATATCATAGGCAATCAGCTGATTATTGGAAGCGGAATATCCTTCGGTCTTTACATATATTACGTCTTGAATATCGTCCATAATACCTTGTCCGAGAGAATTTACACTCTTCAGCAGGAGCTGCTCTTCGGGGATAGCATCCAAATCTTCATTCAAATCGGCTTTCATATCTACCATCGGACGTATCTGTAACAAATAGAATACTCCTTTCTTCTCTGCTGCATTCAGATTTACGGCAAACTCAATCTCTACGGGACGACGCATTTCTCCCTGTCCATATTTTTGAACCAATTGAAGAATACGTGCCAATGGAAAGACATCGTGCTGAAGAATATTGGCAAAAGTTATCACTTTACGTCCACCCGGATAGATTCCATCGCGTATTACCATATCATACGGATCGTATGTTGAAGCTATATAATTCAAAGAGCCATCGTTTTCGGCTTCCTTCACAGGAAGCTTTAACAGGTTAAAACCATCATCGAGTGAAAAGTTTTGCCCCATATTTTTTAAGTCGAGGGCATAAAAACGCGTCTGAGTTTCGCGCAAAGCCATTTCCATCTCACTTGTCTGGAGCACTTTATCGGGATGGTAAGGACAAACTCTCAACGTAAGTCCTCCATCGACAATATATTTTCCTAATCCCAAAGCAAGACTTACAGTTCCCTCTTCTGCCAGTTCATCGTTGATCGGATAATAATTGATAGAACGTGCTACTCCTGAAATAGAAGGATAAAAACGGTCACCGTATTGAGTACCTACCACTTCCTGTAAAATAACAGCCATTTTTTCCTGATCGATAACGTTGCTGGTAGCTTGCATATATGCCTTACTGTCTTTGTAATAAACCGATGCATAAACGCCTTTTATCGCATCACTCAGCATGCGCAGCATCTCATATTTATCTGTAAGGTAAGGAATCATATAAGTAGAATAGATTCCAGCAAATGGCTGATAATGAGAATCCTCCAGCAAACTGGACGAACGGATAGCAATAGGTGACTTCACTACATCGAAGAAGGCGAAAAAGTCTTCAACCAGTCTGTCGGGCAACTTGGCTCTTAAAAATGCACGCAATATGGTTTCATCATCAGCATCACTCAGTGCCACCTGATACAGCTGGTTCATATCCATGAATTCATCGAATATATCTGTACAAAGTACCACCGTCTTAGGAATCACAACCGAAGCATTTTCAAACTCTTCAAATTCAGCATGCCTCTTTACCATATTATCAATAAAGGCAAGTCCTCGTCCCTTTCCTCCCAGCGAACCGTCACCGATACGGGCAAAGTTAGAATAACGGTCAAAACGGTCACGCTGGAAAACGGCTACAACTCCCTGATTTTTCATTTTGCGGTACTTCACAATCGCCTCGAATATAATCTGGCGATGAGCATCGATGTCTTGCAAAGACTCCCAGGTTATTTGTTTCAAGAACTCTGCAACGGGGAATATGGCGCGCGAATATAACCAACGCGATATATGATTACGACTGATGTGATAAAGGAATGATTCGGCCGGTATAGAGAAAATGGCATTTTGAAGTTCCTTCAAATTATGCACACGTACCACTTCCTCCATCGTATTCGGATTGCGGAAAATGAAATCACCAAAACCAAAATTTTCGGAAACAGCTTCACGCAGGTCGATATTCATTTTCTTCGAGTTCTTATCGATAAACTGAGCACCGCAACTAAGGGCAAACTCTTTGTTGCTGACTTCTGCCGATTGAAGAATCAATGGAATAAATGGATCACGACTTCTAACTTCGGTAAGAAAACGAATACCTGCATGCGGATCAATTTTACCCTCACGCGGATAACGGGCATCCGATATGATACCCAACGTATTATTCTGGTATTTATTGTATAAGTCCATCGCCTCTTCGTAAGAGCGGGCCAGTACTATTTTAGGACGCCCGCGCATACGCAACGTACGCTGGTGCTCATTCAATGCTTCGGTGGCAAACTCCTGACTTTGGCGAAGCACGAACTTATACAGATTAGGTAGTACAGACGAATAAAAACGGATGGAATCTTCTACAAGTAATATCATCTGTACACCAACCTCTTTTATATCGTGTTCCAGATTCATCTTGTCTTCTATCAACTTTATGATAGATACCAGCAAATCTGTATTTCCCAACCAGCAGAACACGTACTCGAAAATACTCAGGTCTTCATGCTCCATTCGTTCTTTAATACCATGAGAGAAAGGTGTCAGAACAACTAATGGTATATGAGGATATTTTTCCTTTATCTGACGAGCAATGTCGAACGTATCACTATTGTCCGATCCGGGCATACAGATAACCAAGTCGAACATTGTATTTCCCAGTTGCTTCCATGCATCTTCCTCAGTAGACACTTGTGTAAAGCGAGGAGGATAACGAAGACTGAGATTCATGTATTCGATAAATATCTTTTCATCAATGCGACCGTCATCCTCGAGCATGAAAGCATCATACGGATTTGCCACAAGAAGTACATTAAAGATGCGTTTAGTCATTAAACTGACAAACTGGGTATCTTTAAAATAAAGTTGGTTTAATTTTAACTTACTGAGCATAGCTTCAAGGTTTAAGCTTTATTTGTTTAACAAATAACGTGATTTCTATTGATTTGTGCAACTTAGCAGCAGATAAAAATTACTTTCAGACAAATGTAGTACCTTTCAGGCTTTAACTTTTTATCACATTTCACCCGCAAAAACATTCTGAAATATTTTGATGTTCTACATAAAAACCTATCTTTGCAGTAACAAACAATTTCATTTTGTCAGACCTTAAATTAAAAATGTCATGAACATTAACCAGACTATGTCATCTCTGGAAGCTAAGCATCCGGGTGAATCAGAGTACTTGCAGGCGGTTAGAGAAGTTCTACTTTCTATTGAAGATATTTACAATCAACATCCCGAATTTGAAAAAGCATCACTGATAGAGCGTTTGGTTGAACCAGACCGTATCATAACATTCCGTGTACCTTGGGTGGACGACAAAGGCAAAGTACAAGTAAATTTAGGTTATCGTGTACAGTTTAATAATGCCATCGGCCCGTACAAAGGTGGTATCCGTTTCCATGCATCTGTAAATCTTTCTATCCTGAAATTCTTAGGTTTCGAACAGACATTTAAGAACGCATTGACAACTCTTCCGATGGGTGGTGGTAAAGGTGGTTCTGATTTCTCACCACGTGGCAAGAGTGATGCTGAAGTTATGCGCTTCTGCCAGGCATTCATGCTTGAATTATGGCGTCATGTAGGTCCAGACATGGATGTTCCTGCCGGTGATATCGGTGTAGGCGGCCGTGAAGTTGGATATATGTTCGGTATGTACAAAAAGTTAACACATGAATTTACAGGTACATTCACTGGTAAAGGTTTGGAATTCGGCGGTTCATTAATCCGCCCAGAAGCTACTGGATTTGGTGGTTTGTACTTTGTAAAACACATGCTCGATAAGAAAGGTATAGATATAAAAGGAAAGACTGTGGCTATTTCCGGTTTTGGAAACGTCGCATGGGGAGCAGCAACCAAAGCTACTCAATTAGGTGCTAAGGTAGTTACTATCTCTGGTCCGGACGGATACATTTATGATCCAGATGGTATCAGCGGAGAAAAGATTGACTATATGCTTGAACTGCGTGCTTCTGGCAACGATATCGTAGCACCGTATGCCGACAAGTTCCCTGGTTCTACTTTCGTAGAAGGACGTCGTCCATGGGAAGTAAAAGTAGATATTGCTCTGCCTTGTGCAACCCAAAACGAATTGAACGGAGAAGATGCCATGAACTTGATAAATAATTCCGTACTTTGCGTTGGAGAAATTTCTAATATGGGATGTACTCCAGAAGCTATCGATGCATTCATCGAACATAAGCTAATGTATGCTCCGGGTAAAGCTGTAAATGCCGGTGGTGTTGCAACTTCAGGACTGGAAATGAGCCAGAATGCAATGCATCTGAGCTGGACTGCTCAAGAAGTGGACGAAAAATTGCACCAAATTATGCATAACATCCATGAACAATGTGTAAAATACGGAACTGAACCTGACGGATATATCAATTACGTAAAAGGTGCCAACATTGCAGGATTTATGAAAGTAGCACATGCTATGATGGCTCAAGGTATTGTCTAAAGAACTAAAAAACAAAAGAAAGAATAGAAATTGCAATTTTCTTGTCCTCAAATTTTTATTTGTGGTTTCTATTTCTTAATATTTACAATATATCTCGTTTAGTTGTATTTGTATTTTGTATTGTAGCTTGCGCTGCCTGCCTGAGAAGGTTCGGCAGCGTATTTTTTTCCAAAAAAGTACATAAATTCTAAATATGGCGTTATTCTTATAAAAAGTCAAGTTGAAATAATGCCATGAAATATATATCAACAATCATAATCTTATTTACAATATTAAACGGATGTACATCCGAAAAGCTTTCTGAACAGAAATTGAAGCAGGTAATCATCACAGGAAAAGAATATGCTGCTTTTGGAGAAAAAGAATCAAGAAACAATATTTCCGGACAATTGGAAGAAAACAGTATAATCTCTTTTTACAGCAGAGGAGGTATAAGTGCAGAAAATATACCGCTTACTTACACGCACGGAGTATGGAATTATACTTCCGAACTACAATGGAATACTGATCAGTCGGACGCGGTTGTCAGTGCCTATTACCCTTACATGGAGAGTGACAATTTTACGGTATATGAACCTGACGGAAAATTAAAAGACATTTTATACTCTACAGGAAATACCCGATACGGTTCTCCTATTATTTTAAAATTCAGTCATTTATTCTCTCAACTTGTCTTTCATGTTGATCCGCTTCTAAACAAGCAGCTCCAAGAAATACAGTTTACTCCTTCTGTTTCAGTACACACATTCGATCCTTTTTCTGCTGAAATGGAATACACAGAGGAGCACCCTTATCCCCAAGTATTTACAAAACAAGAAAATGGTATATATACGCTGCTTGTTCCTCCAGCTCCAGAGATACGGGTAGATATAAATATCACAACTGAGGAGGAAACATACACAGCATCCGTTCATTCTTCAGCCTTTCAAAGCGGATATCGATATAATTATAACATAAAATCATCAAACGACGGATGCGGAATCAGTACAGCTGAAGATTTTATCGCTTTTACTTATCTCATTAATGGAGAAGCGTATGGCGACAGATGTTTAGAAGAGTTCGGAACATCTGTCAATGGAAAAATGACTTATTATCTATTAAATGACATTCATTTTACTCCCGAAGAGTGTGCACGTTTGCAAAGTATCGGACATTATAACCAATCAGGTTTCGAAAACTCAGGATTTATAGATTGCCTGGACGGACAAAATCATACACTGTACGGACTAAAATTAGAACCTAAAAGCAATATGGATTCATATGCTTTGTTTTCTTTTGTTGATACAGCTGGCATTATCAAGGATTTAAATATTGAGAACGTATCATACTCCAATGCCGGATATACCTGTAAATATGAAGCTATTCTTACAGGTAGAAACAATGGTACAATAACAGGATGTCATATCAAAGGGAACAATTCTTTTACAGGAGAATCGGTTAAGCAGGCTGGCGGTATTGCCGGAATCAATAAAGGATGCGTCATTAACTGCTCTGCAGAGAACATTGATTTTCAACTGCCAAACGCTCAGGCTTCCGGTATATCTTTCAGTAATTTCGGACAACTGTTAAACTGCTATATGGCAAGTTGTGATTTTACTAATACACTGAGTAGTGGAGGTATCTGCTATACCATGGAACCAAGAAGTGAAATGAAAAATTGCTACACATACAAAACGATAGGATATCCATCAAAAAAGAAATATGGATCACTGGTATATAAAAGCAACAACTGTACGATAGAAAGCGGACTTTACTGCGATGTAGATGTCAGAGGAGTATACGACACCTACCAAACTACCCCGAAACAGATATACACATACGATGAAAACACAATGAAAGCAGAAAATGATATACCAGTTATCGACATACTTAACAACTGGATATCAGATAATGCACAGCTTTATCCGGAAAAGATCTTTTACCAATGGATTAAAGGAGATATTCCTCCTATAATACTGGAACTCCGCTAGATTTTGTTTTTTTTAGGCTAAAGGACGATGCTTATGAGTAAAATATTGTATTTTTGCCACAAAATCAGTTTTCATGGAAAAAAATAAGAAATTAATCATCGTTATAGCAGCATTGATTGTTGTAATTGCTGGAGTTTCATTTTTAGCGTTCAATGAATTTCGCAAAAATAAAGAAATGACTGAAGTATTCGCCGTCGAAAAAGAAGAGATGGAAAACGAATACAGCACTTTTGCCACTCAATATGACGAGCTTCAGGTACAAATAAATAATGACTCTCTACGCGAAAAGCTGGAAAGTGAAAAGTTAAAGACTCAACGTTTGCTCGAAGAACTCCGCCAGGTAAAAAGTAGCAACGCCGCTGAAATCATACGCTTGAAAAAAGAACTGAAAACTGTTCGTGCCGTATTGAGAAGTTATGTCATGCAAATCGACTCACTGAATCGAATCAATGCTGCACTGATGGAAGAAAATCAGGAAGTGAAAAGTAAATATACAGCAGCTACTGCACAAATCAATACCCTAGCCGCTGAAAAGAAAAATCTTAATGAGCGAGTATCACTGGCAGCCCAGCTTGATGCAACGAATATATCTGCTCTTCCAATGAATAAACGAGGTAAAAAAGCACGTAAAGTAAAGGACGTGAAGAAAATTGCTATCTCGTTCACCATCGTCAAGAATATTACAGCCAAAACGGGTAATAAAACTCTATATATCCGTATTGCCAAACCTAACAACGAAATCTTATCGAAAGGTGATACAACATTCCCATACGAAGATCGTCAGATTACATATTCTATCAAGAAATATATTGAATATACTGGTGAGGAACAAAGTGTTACCGTATATTGGGATGTAGAAGAATTCCTCCCTGCGGGAACATATACTGTATACATCTTTGCTGATGGCAATATGATCGGTCAGAACTCATTCGAAATGAAATAAAACTTTATGAGAAAATACTTAATTTATTTCATACTCAGTTCCATTTTTCCAACGTTTTTTCTATCGTCATGCGGAGAAGACCGTTCTGGTGAATACTATGCTTTAATTGCAAGTAAGACATGGATGTATGAAACCATGCAACAGAATTATCTGTTCTATGAGGATCTTCCAGCTGAAGACGGACTGGATTTTTTCGATAAGCCGGCAGATTTTTTAACATCGGTGGCATCTGATCGTGACCAGAAAAATGGTGTTCGTTTCTCTCACATCGATTCTGTTAAAATATCCCGTGTGCAAAGCAGTTATCCTACATTCGGCATCGAAGGAAGTTTGGTTCGCGGTGTAAGCGGAAACTATTATTATACAATATTATATACTCAACCGGATTCTCCGGCCAGTGAAATGGGATTGAAGCGTGGCGATCATATTTTTATGGTCGACAGTCAGAAAATTACGAGCAGCAATTATACAGAATACTTCCAACGCCCAAGCAAAACTTACTGCTATCAGGTTGCAAGAATGAATGACAACGGAACTCCAGACAGTCTAGAATTTACGACACCTGCTCCACGAATCGTTGAGGAACCAAGTGTATACTTAACACGCAATTTTACAACATCGGACGGAAAAAAAGTTTTCTATATCATGTATAATAGTTTCGAAATAACAGAAGAAACTGAGCTGAAAAGCAAATTTGCAGAAGGACTAGCCTCATCACCCAATGAGATTGTTCTGGATTTAAGATACAACCCCGGTGGCTACGTTTCTACTGCCTTGCTGTTGAGCACCATACTTGCTCCTGCTGATGCAATGGGAAAAACATGTTTCAACCTGATATTTAATGATAAACTGAATAAAACAGAAAATTATGTGTTCGACCCAGCTCTTCTGCAAGGAGTATCCAATGCTTCGTTCGACCATCTTTATGTGCTGACAACAGGAAATACAGCTTCAGCTTCAGAAATCATAATCAACTGCCTGCGCCCATATTTAGGTGACAAATTAATTCAGGTAGGAGAAAATACATTTGGTAAAAATGTAGCTCAAAGTTTATTCACCAATGCAGCTTATCCGCAACTAGAATTCTGGCTAACTACTTCGTACATAAGTAATTCAGAAAATTATTACGATTATTATACAGATGGCCTGAAGCCCGATTATGAAGAAAGTGAGGACCTTACCGGATATTTGGGAGAACTGGGAACAGAACAAGATTCCTTGATGGTCCCTGTATTGTATCACATAGAGCATGGCAATTTCCCATCAACAACTCCTAGTGAAACTAGAATAATGACACGTTGGTTTGGTACAAACCCTACTCCACAAGTGGTTTCTAATTCTATTGCTAATAAACCCAAACGTTCAAAACTGACAAGTTTCTAATTTTTCAAAAAGACAGTTAAGCTAAAAAAGCAAAAAAGACACAGAAACGCTCTTCCTTTTCAACCTTTTTACTTGGTGATTTGTTTATATTATAATACATTTGCAATGTTGCATAAGCAACTAAACACTAAAGAAAATTGGTAATGAAAAGAATTTTAAGTTTCATTTTATTGTTCGGGCTGGTTCTAAATGGTTATGCCCAACGAATCTTAAATTTGGACAGTTGCCGTGCACTGGCTCTCGCGAACAACAAAGAACTACGCATCGCGCAAGAAAAAATAAATGCTGCTCACTACCAGCAAAAAGCAGCATTTACGAATTATCTCCCAAAGATAGATGTGACGGGAAGCTATATGCGTACCCAAAAAGAAATATCTTTACTAAGCAATGACCAGAAACAAGTCATTGGCAATATGGGAACCAGCGTAGGAAACGAACTACAGCATTTTGGACAAGAATTGCAACAAATAGCAATGCAACATCCTGAATTGCTTCCCCTCCTTACCCCTTTAAGTAATGCTATGGGAAAAATTCCAGGAGCATTAAACAATGCAGGACAAAGTATTATTGATGCATTTCGTACTGATACCAGAAATTTATATGTAGGAGCTGCTACCCTTACCCAGCCTATTTTTATGGGAGGAAAAATCGTAGCATATAATAAAATAACGAAGTATGCAGAGCAGTTGGCACAATCACAACATGCTACAGGCATGCAGGATGTAATATTAAGTACGGATCAAGCCTACTGGCAAGTCATCTCTCTGGTCAATAAAAAGAAATTGGCAGAAAGCTTCCTGAAACTTGTTCAAAAGTTAGACTCTGACGTGAGTAAAATGGTTGCCGAAGGAGTAGCTACAACAGCGGATGAACTCAGTGTAAAAGTAAAAGTAAATGAAGCAGAAATAACACTTACTCAGGTAGAAGATGGGTTAAGTCTATCTAAAATGGTACTATGCCAGCTCTGTGGCATCCCATTGGATACAGAAATACGACTGGCAGATGAAGAAATTAAAGATTTGACATTACCCAATACATACACGGAAAGCAATGTAAATACAGCATTTGCAAACCGTCAGGAACTTAAATCGCTAGAACTTGCCGAAAAGATTTACAGACAGAAGGTAAATGTTGCTCGTGCCGAGTTTCTTCCTTCAGTCGGATTAACAGCAAACTACTTGTTCACAAATCCTTCACTGACTAATGGATTTGAAAATAAATTCAGAGGAATGTGGGGAATCGGTGTTGTCGTAAAAATACCTGTATTCCATTGGGGAGAAGGTATATACAAAGTCAAAGCTGCTAAAGCTGAAGCCAATATAGCACGCTACCAACTGGAAGATATAAAAGAAAAGGTAGAGCTTCAAGTTACACAAAGCTCGTATAAAGTTAATGAAGCTGTGAAAAAGCTGACCATGGCAGAAAAAAACATGGAAAAAGCCGAAGAAAATTTGCGATATGCCAATCTGGGATTTAAAGAAGGAGTCATACCTGCAAGCAATGTGCTAGAAGCACAAACGGCTTGGTTGTCAGCACAATCTGGCAAGATTGATGCACAAATCGATCTGAAAATGAGTGAAATATATTTGAACAAATCAATGGGAACATTAAAATAATAAATCAATATGACTGAAAAATCTCAACACAGCAATATCATGCTGGCATTTTTTACACTTGCTGCAGTAATTGTCATTGTAAGTATCATCGGATTCTTTACTCTCGGAAAGGGTCCTGAAATTATTCAAGGTCAGGCAGAAGCAACTGAATATCGCGTTTCGAGCAAAGTGCCAGGACGTATACTTAAATTTTTAGTAGATGAAGGAGAAAAAGTAAAGGCTGGAGATACACTCGCTATACTTGAAGCTCCGGATGTACAGGCTAAATTATCTCAGGCACAGGCAGCAGAACAAGCTGCACAGGCTTTAAATGAAAAAGCAATCCGTGGCACTCGTTCAGAACAGTTGCAAGCAGCATTCGAAATGTGGCAAAAGGCAAAAGCTGGTCTGGACATCGCAGAAAAATCATATAACCGTGTAAACAGATTGTATGAAGAAGGAGTTATGTCTGCTCAAAAAAGAGATGAAGCAAAAGCTCAATATGATGCTATGGCCGCAACAGAACGGGCTGCCAAAGCACAATACACAATGGCTAAAAATGGTGCACAACGTGAAGACAAAGCAATGGCAGCAGCTCAGGTAGAGCGTGCGAAAGGTGCTGTGGCCGAAGTTACTTCATATATAAACGAAACTTATCTGATAGCGTCTGCCGATGGAGAAGTTACAGAAATATTCCCTAAAGTAGGTGAACTGGTAGGTACTGGAGCTCCAATCATGAATGTTGCTCAGCTAGACGATATGTGGGTAACCTTTAATGTACGAGAAGATTTCTTGAAAGATTTTACCGTAGGAGGGGAAATTACAGCTTATATACCTGCATTAGAAAAAAATGCAACTTTCAAGGTCACATACATGAAAGATTTGGGAACTTATGCAGCATGGAAAGCAACCAAGACAACCGGACAATTCGATTTAAAAACTTTTGAGGTAAAAGCCAAACCCGTACAAACAGTAGAAAACTTACGCCCCGGCATGTCGGCTATTATTGAAAAATAAAGAATAAACTATGTCAATTACTGTCCATAAACGCCTGTTACAAATTGCGAAACGAGAAGTTATACGCATCGCAACCAAGCCGATGTATCTCTTTTGCATGGTAATAGCTCCGATTTTCAGTTATATTTTCTTTACTACGCTAATGAGCAGCGGGCTACCTACCAATATGCCTGCAGGCGTAGTGGACCTTGACAATACTTCAACTACACGTACAATCATACGTAATCTGGATGCTTTTCAGCAGACTAAAATCGTAGCCCACTACGGTAGTTTTAACGAAGCAAGGGAAGCCATCCAGCGCGGAGAAATTTATTCATTCTATTACATTCCGGAAGGGACTACAGAGAAAGCAATAGCAGGCAGACAACCTAAAGTGTCTTTTTACACAAACTATTCATACCTGATAGCCGGTTCTCTACTTTACAGAGATCAACGTACGATGAGTGAGCTTGCTTCTGCTGCCATAGGTCAGAGTACCTTATTGGCCAAGGGAGCTACAGAAGATCAGGCTGTAGCATTCTTACAACCAATTGTCATTGATACTCATCCACTGAATAATCCCTGGCTAAACTATTCCGTATATCTGTGTAACACACTATTTCCCGGAATATTGATGCTACTGATTTTTCTAATTACAGCATATACAATAGGAGTTGAAATAAAAGAAAATACGGCAAAGGAATTACTACATTTAGCAGATAATTCCATTGTAACAGCATTGGTCGGCAAATTATTGCCACAAACAATTCTGTTTTTTATCATAGCTGTATTCTACAATGTATATCTCTATGGATTTTTACATTACCCATGTAACAGTGGTATCTTCCCAATGTTATTGTCAGGACTCTTATTAGTACTGGCTTCACAAGCTGTAGGTCTGTTTTTCTTTGGCCTATTTGGCACGCTTCGTCTGGCTCTTAGTGCAGCCTCACTTTGGGGAGTTTTATCTTTTTCCATTTCAGGATTTACATTTCCGGTTATGGCCATGCACCCGACTCTTCAGGCACTCAGTGTGCTATTCCCATTGAGGCATTACTTTTTACTATATGCCAACCTTGCACTCAACGGTTATCCACTTATTTATGCCTGGCATTCTGTAGTGGCATTACTCATATTTATGCTGCTGCCATTCTTTGTATTGAAGAAACTGCGTACCATCATGTTACACTATACATATATTCCTTAAAAGGTCAATCATGGAAAAATATTCACTCCGACATATTATACGGCAAGGGCTGAATGGACTGTTCTATATATTCAGAAAGGAACTTAAAGCTACGATAAAAGATCAGGGAGTCCTGATATTTTTCCTGCTGGTTCCATTAGCTTACCCGTTGATATATGCTTTCATCTATACAAACGAGGTTGTTCGTGAAGTTCCCACAGCAGTGGTAGACGCGAATAACAGTTCTCAAAGCAGAAAATACATACGTATGGTAGATGGAAGTCCCGATGTACATATACAGTCTTATTGTGCCGATATGGAAGAAGCAAGGCTATTGCTTAAGGACCAAAAGGTATATGGCATTATATATATCCCTGAAAGCTTCAGTCAAGATCTGGCCGAAGGTAAGCAAGTTCACGTAAGCATTTATTGCGACATGAGCGGAATGCTTTATTATAAAGCAATTTTGCTGGCAAATACAGAAACCTCCTTGAAAATGAATAAGGAGATTCAGGTAAAGAGATTAGGTAATACAACAGAACGACAAGATGAAATCAGTACAACTCCAATAGAATATGAGTCTGTTTCTTTGTTCAATCCACAAGACGGTTTTGCCAGCTTCCTTATTCCAGCTGTTTTAATACTTATTATCCAACAAACTCTATTGCTGGGAGTAGGTTTGTCTGCTGGAACAGCACGCGAAAACAATCGATTCCGCGACCTTGTACCTATCAGCCGGCAATATCAAGGGACATTACGCATTGTATTAGGAAAATCGCTTGCATACCTGATGATCTATGCTGTTATGTCGACATATATTCTCTGTCTGGTTCCTAAAATATTCAGCCTGGTACAGATAGCTCAACCAGCTACTTTATTCTGGTTTACTTTACCTTATCTGCTGGCATGTATTTTCTTTGCCATGACCTGCTCTATATTCATTCATCACAGAGAATCGTGCATGCTGATATTTGTATTTACCTCTGTACCTTTATTGTTTATATCAGGTATATCATGGCCAGGTGCAGCTATTCCTAAATTTTGGGAAATATTCTCATGGCTCTTCCCTTCTACGTTTGGAATAAACGGTTATGTACGCATCAATACCATGGGAGCAACATTACATGATGTCTTACCTATAATCAGGGGATTATGGATACAAGCCGTAGTGTATTTTATTACAACCTGTATCGTATACCGACGCCAAATCATGTTAAGTCGTAAACACGCGCTAGAACGATTAAAAACTTACCGGAATAAAAAGCGTCTTCAAGCAGGATAAATCCATATCCATATTTTAAAAAGCATTATAAAAAAACTCTTCTTTTATCATCTGTAAATGATTGTTTCCAGAAATAAAAGAAGAGTTTTTGTTTATCAGTATATCAATATCCTCGAACTATTCATGCAGACTTTCTATGTAAGTATATAGCTTCTTGTAAAAAGCATGCCGGGTTAATGTTGAAGCATCTCCCAATATAATCAGTTTCATACGAGCTCGGGTAATCGCAACATTCATACGTCGTAAATCATTCAGGAAACCAATCTGTCCTTCCTCGTTAGCACGTACCAAACTAATCAGAATCACATCACGTTCCTGTCCCTGAAATCCATCCACAGTATTAATCGTGATAGCCTGCCGGTAAGGCTTAAAAAAAGCATCATTTCGGACAAGACGGCGCAAATATTGTACCTGTGCCTTATATGGCGAAATCATACCCACATCAATCCGTTCATCCAAGAAACGTTCCCGCCCTATTTTGGTAATATAACCTTTCAGCTGCTCGATAGATAATTCAGCTTCCGACTTGTTTATTCTTCCATAATTTTCACCAATAAACTCCTCATTACAATCTAATCCTTCAGTATTGACCCATTCAATAGGAGTATCAAAATCGAGAATGCTACGATATTTTACTTCAGGAGCAGACTGCAACATCCCTCCGTAAAACCATTCCGATGAAAAACGCATAATCTCATCATTCATACGATACTGGAGCTTCAGCAGTGAAACAGTATCGGGTTTATTCTTTACGATAGTCTGCATCAGCGTATGTCCCAGTCCTGCACGAAGAGCTTCCGGTGCCTTTACCGTCGGAGGAAGCTGACAATGATCTCCTGCCAATATTACCCGGTCGGCTTTCCGTATCGGAATCCAGCAGGCAGCTTCAAGTGCCTGAGCAGCCTCATCAATAAACAATGTTCCGAATTTCTGCCCTGTCAACAAGCGATTGGCACTTCCAACCAATGTGCAGGCAATTACACGAGCCTCAGAAAACAAAGATTCATTGATACGAATTTCCAATTCTGTTGCACGGTCTTTCAGCGAATTAATCTTTTGCCGGACAGCTTCTCGTTCAGCGCCTTTTCTGCTCCTGGCATACAATTCACGTATCGCTTTACGAATACTCCATAGCTGCGGATAGTCAGGATGAGATTCAAAACGGCGTTCATAAGTGAACGATAACATCTTATCATTCACCCGACTAGGATTTCCTATACGTAATACACTTACTCCTCTGTCGACTAGTTTTTCACTTATCCAGTCGACGGCCATATTACTCTGTGCACAAATCAATACCTGATTCTCGCGATGAAGAGTTTCGTATACAGCCTCTACCAGAGTAGTAGTTTTTCCCGTTCCGGGAGGCCCATGTACGATTGCTACATCCTTAGCATGAAGTACTTTATTCACAACTTCCTCCTGCGTAGCATTTAACCAAGGAAAGCGCAAAGGATGAAACGAAAAAGTAGAAGCAGGTTGAGTTCCATGAAAGATATCACGCAACTCTGCCAAACGATTATTTTTTGCTCCGATAACTTGCTTTAAAGCCTCGAACATCAGGCGATAACTTGTTTCATCAAAATAAAGTTGTACACCTACGACTTCTTTACTTTGCAAGGCAAGCAAAGCATCAACGGAAGGAAGAATCACAACCATCCGATCTTCATCCACGTAGTTTACTGTTGCGACAAAGTTCAGATAATTCAATTTACCCGAAACATCTTGCGTAAAGAAACATACCGGACGTCCATATTCAAACTGATGCTCGATATCCTTGTCTTCACGCCGCTCAACTTCTATCACCAGCTGATTTAAGGCGTTATAATAATTTCGTCCCAGATTTAACGGATACCAGCACATACCGCGCTTGATTTTCCGTCCAATGCCCATCAGCTCTGTTTGCTGCTTAAACTGTTCCTTCTCGTATTCATATTCTATCTGCAACAATTCATATTGATGTTGCAAATAAAGTACAGGAGATTTTATACACGGATCTTCTCTCATAGGCTAAACATTTATTCCTTCTCACCTTCAGCCAGCATCTGTGCCCGCGACTTACTCTGGGTTACAACATAAACACCTACAAAAATCAATACCGCTGCCAATGCTTTGGTCCAGCCAAAGACTCCCATTCCTAAAAAGACTGATACTGTAGTTCCGACAATGGGCTGTATATAGTTATACATACTTACGACGGTAGGGCGAAGTGTCTTCTGACCTACGAGCATCAAAATATAGGCAAAGAATGTTCCGAATAAGACAACATAACCAACTTCCATCCATACCGTAGCAGAGAAAGACATAGTCGTCATTGCTGAAAAATCACGGTAGGAAAAAGGAATGAAACAGATAGCCGCATAAGTAAACATCCATTTCATCAGTGTAAACACATTGTAGCGCGAAATAAGTTTCTTAAATATAGTCAGATAACAGGCAAAACTTACCTGAGCCGTTATGCACAATGCATCTCCCAAAATGCTGCCTCCTCCATCTACCGATCCGCCCTGATTGCTTAAAATCAGCATAAGCGCACCGATTGAGCCTAGAAATATACCAATAACCTTCTTGGGTGTAACAGGTTCTTTCAAAAAAAGTGCAGCCAATATCATAGTTACTATCGGCATGGTAGTAGTTACAATAGAAGCATCTATAGGAGATGTAAGCGACAAACCAAATGTAAAACATCCCTGATTGCACACAATACCCAACAGTCCGGCAAAGAAAAGTAACATCAAATCATGCGAATTAACTTTTTCCTTCGGAGCAAACAATGACGCAATCCAAAAACAAACCGCACCACCTATCATACGCATTGTAGCCAACGACAATCCGGTTATTCCAGCTTCCATGGCCGCCTTTCCCATTGGCGACATCAATCCCCACATACTTGCCGCACCCAGCAAAGCAAGATGTGCTCTTATAACTTTTACATTCATGTTTTCTATCATATTTTTTACGATGCAAAGGTAAGAGTTATCCGAAAAAAGAGAGCTGTAAACATTGATTTATTCCAAGATTATCCGTATTTTTGTTTAAAGCGTATAAACAAATACAACCATGAAGAAGCAAGCCGACTACATTAAACGTATCGAAATTAAAGGTCTATGGGGAAGAAAGAATATCTCATGGGACTTACGTGCTGATGTCAACATTTTAAGCGGAGTAAATGGTATTGGTAAAAGTACAATTTTGAACAATTCCGTACGATATCTTAACGAACTGGAAGGGCATGCATTGACTAATGGCGTACAGCCGGGAGTTTCCTTCGTATTCTCTCCTGAAGATGCTAACTTCATCCGATTTGACGTAATCCGTAGTTTCGACCGTCCGCTAATCAATTCCGGACTGCTTGAAAAGATAGGGAACTCAAATGTAAAAACAGAACTCGACTGGCAATTATATCTGCTTCAGCGTCGCTATCTGGATTATCAGGTAAATATCGGAAACAGAATTATCGAACTGCTTACAAGCGGAGTTATAGAAGATCAGGCTCGTGCTGCTGAAGTTTCACGTCCCAAAACAAAATTCCAGGACTTAATGGATGATCTTTTCAGCGAAACCGGAAAAAAAATAAACCGCAGAAGCAACGAAATCTTATTCGAGCAAGATGGTGATATATTAACTCCTTACCAGCTGTCATCAGGAGAAAAGCAAATGCTTGTCATTTTGCTTACCGTACTGGTACAAGACAATCAGCCATTCGCACTATTTATGGATGAGCCCGAAATATCTCTTCATGTAGAATGGCAACAACGGTTGATTTCACTCATCCGAAGTTTAAACCCTAATATACAGATCATACTTACCACCCACTCTCCTGCCTTAATTATGAACGGATGGATAGATGCAGTGACAGAAGTAAGTGATATAACTACTCATTAAACAATTACGGCTATGGGAAAAAGACTTATAGAAAACCTTTCTTCACTCTATATTGGAGCAGCCAACAGTCTGAAGCCAAAACAAGCAAAAAGAAAAATCGTCGCATATGTAGAAAGTTACGATGACATATCTTTTTGGCGTTCCCTTCTGGCCGAATATGAGAATGACAAACGTTACTTTGAAGTCATGTTGCCATCCCGAAGTTCACTTGCCAAGGGAAAGAAATCAGTTTTGATGAACGAACTGGGAAGTCGTCTGGGAGAAAATATGATAGCCTGTGTTGACAGTGATTACGATTATCTTCTTCAAGGAAGGACTCAAACGTCACGGTATATCATCAACAGCCCCTACGTATTACAGACGTATGCCTATGCCATAGAAAATTACCACTGCTATGCCGAAGGCTTACACGAAGCGTGTGTTACAGCTACGCTAAACGACCATAAACTGATTGACTTTCCTGCCTTCATGAAACTCTATTCAGAAATAGCCTATCCGCTTTTCATCTGGTCTGTATGGTTTTACCGCCAACATAATTTATCAGAATTTTCCTTACTGGATTTCTGCTCTTTCGTAAAGTTAGACCAAGTCAGTACACGCCATCCTGAAAAAAGTCTGGAAATCATGTCCAAAAAAGTCAACCGTAAACTTCATGAGTTAGAAAGACGGCATGTAGAAGCCCTGGAAGAGATCGAAGATATGAAAAAAGAGTTCCGTACATTGGGAGTGTACCCGGACAATACTTACATGTTCATTCAAGGGCATCACATTATGGACAATGTCATACTGCGTCTGCTGATTCCGGTATGCACAGTACTCCGTCGCGAACGTGAACAACAAATACACGATTTAGCTTTACACGACATTCAGTTACATAATGAGCTCACAGCCTATCAGCGTAGTCAGGTTGATATAGAAGTGGTTATCCGTAAAAATCCTCATTACCAGTCATCACCTCTTTATCAGATGATCCGGCGAGATATAGAAGCATTTCTGAAAATAGCCAAATGAATATCTGAGAGTGTGCCCCGAAAGACATCACGACACACTCTCAGAAAAAATTATATCTCATACCCTAACCTGATTAGTCCGGTCCAATTACATTCACGAGTGTTGGCTATCAGATGGAAGGCAGGCTGTACATATCCACTTTTCCCAAACAAGAACTTACAAGTCAACTCACTTGCCCATTCATGTTCAGTTGTAAAATCTGCATAATCAGCAAACACACCTCCTTCTATTTTCTTATAACGCATTACAAGTCCACCACCTACATAACTACGGCATCCTTGTTTCTCTGTCGGATTTATGGAATATTGAAACAAAGCATACAGACCAGAAGAAAGTTTTTGTTCCGCATATCCCCAAAGTACTGTATTCAACTTTTTCTTTTCTTCCGTTTCACGATTTCCACTTTCATCACCAGCAGACATCCCGCTATGTAAAGCAATGCCCATATAATAACCGCTATCATTGTTTTGATAATTTAATGATGTAATACTCAATATTCCATCCGTTTTCGGACAAAAACGAAAAACATTTTCCTTTCCGACAAACATGTTATAGCCGGTTCCATTATAAATGGAAGTTTCCATATGCCAGTTTCCCAGCTTCAACTTATAATCCATACCTACTGAAGCCACCGGATAATTTGCAATCGGATAATTAGCCGACAAAGTAGGAAATATACCGCATGAGCTATTGGTAAACAAAGATGTACACGGTGAATTAAAATAATCTTCATTCAGATTCCGTATTCCAACAAAAAGAGAAGAAGCCCCTACATGCCAGTTTATCCCTAATATGGCTAAAGCCAAAGGCAAGTTTTCTTCTTCAATATTCGAATATACTTGCAAATCATCAACCAGCTTCTTATCACTCGTTCGTGCCACACTGATAGAAGCAACCTCAATGTTAACCGAATTGCCTAAGGATTGCAGGAAATCAGTACGAAGTAAATTCACCCATTTTGCTCCTTTACGAAAATCAGTTTGAAATTCAGTAGTGTAGGTCAGATTAAAATCCTGAGCCGCAAGGTAATGGTTTGTAAATGTAACCATTACCATAGCAGCACATAAGACAAATCTCTTCACAATCATTTATCACAACCATTTTACAAATCGCTTGATATACCAGTTTTTTATCATTTGAGTCAGTACACAGTATGAAAGCAGAATACCGACAAGCCAGGGGAAATAGCTTAATGGCAAAGGTTCAAGTCCGATTGAAGTTCCGAAAGGAGAGAAAGGAATGATAATTCCAATAACCATTATCAGCACAGTCAGTCCGGTAACCTGCCACGAAGCACAACTTTGTATAAATGGTATTTTCTGCGTACGAATCATATGAACAATCAATGTCTGCGACAGTAAACCTTCTATAAACCAGCCCGACTGAAATAACGTCTGATGCTCCACAGAATTACAGCTGAACACATACCACATCACCAGATAAGTAACAATATCAAAAATAGAACTTATCGGTCCGATGAATATCATAAAACGGCTAATATCAGAAGCATCCCATTTACGAGGCTTACGGAGATAATCAGCATCCATACGGTCAAAAGGAATGGTAGTCTGCGAAATATCATAAAGCAAATTCTGAATCAGCAGATGAATCGGCAACATCGGAAGGAAAGGCAAAAATGCACTTGCAGCCATTACACTAAACATATTTCCAAAATTCGAACTTGCTGTCATCTTTATATACTTAGTGATATTTCCAAATGTTTTTCTACCCTCAAGCACACCATCTTCCAACACCATCAAGTCCTTTTCCAGTAGAATAATATCTGCACTCTCTTTGGCTATATCTACTGCTGAATCAACCGAAATGCCGATATCTGACTGACGCAAAGCAGCAGCATCATTAATACCGTCACCCAAGAAACCTACAGTATTCTGCTGCTCTTGAAGCAACATAATGATCTGTGTCTTCTGAATAGGAGTTAATTTAGAAAATACATTTGTCTTACAGACAGCCTGACGCTGTTCTTCCTCCTCCATGGCTTCGAACTGCGGTCCAGTCAGTGCGTTGCGGGTTTCTATTCCAACCTGACGGGCAATAGTCTGCACTACCGCATCATTATCTCCTGAAAGAATCTTCACTTCTATCCCGTGTTCATGCAATTGCTTGATTGCGCTTGCTGCCGATTGCTTGGGAGGATCAAGAAATGCCAGATAACCAATGAGTACCATATCTTTCTCATCTTCTACCTTGAAATCACATTCCTTGCTCAAATAACTTTTATGAGCAACAGCCAGTACCCGCATTCCCTGCTTGTTCATCTGCAAACTGATTTCCTGTGCTTTTTTTCTCAGCTCAGCGGAAAGCGGATGAACAGCTCCGTCGAACTCGGCATAAGAACAGATATCAAGCATTTCTTCTACTGCTCCTTTCGTAATAATCTGCCGTTTTCCCTGTTTGTCTTCCACAACAACCGACATTCTGCGGCGTGCAAAGTCAAAAGGAATTTCATCTACCTTTTTATAATTATCTTTCAGATACTCCAACGAAAGCTCCTTGATGTGCGAAAGAATCGCTTTATCCATCAGATTCTTCAATCCGGTCTGAAAGAAGCTGTTAAAATAAGCATGGCGCAAAATACGCTTGTCATTGTCACTCGAACCATCCGCATTGATATATTTCTCCAACACAATCTGATCGCATGTCAATGTACCAGTCTTATCGGTACAAAGAATATTCATAGCACCGAAATTCTGAATGGCATTTAAATCCTTGACAATTGTCTTCTTTTTCGACATTGCCACTGCTCCCTTAGAAAGATTCGCAGTTACAATCATCGGAAGCATTTCAGGAGTCAGCCCCACAGCTACAGAAATGGCAAAAATAAACGCATCAAACCAGTCGCCTTTGGTCAACCCGTTCACAAGGAATACAAACGGAATCATCACCAGCATGAAACGTATAAGCAAAATACTCACTTTATTGATTCCCTTGTCGAACGCAGTTGCAGCCCGATGTCCGACGATACTTTTCGCAATGGTTCCCAGATAAGTATTATTCCCTGTTTCAAAAACAATACCGGTAGCAGAGCCACTTACCACATTCGAGCCCATATAACAAATGTTATCCAGTTCGACTACACTACCTTTATTATATTTCTTTCCTTTTACTTCCGGATGCTTCTCAATGGGATCAGACTCTCCGGTAAGCGAAGACTGGCTGACAAACAAGTCCTTAGCCTCAATAATACGAATATCGGCAGGTATCATGTCACCGGCAGCAATCATCACAACATCTCCAGGAACCAGTTCTGCTATATTAATTTCTTCATCATGATTTCCAGCCCGCTTTACATAACAAGTATTGGTAACCATCTTCAGCAGTGCTTCACTCGATGCATTAGCTTTCCACTCTTGACAGAAGCGAAGAATAGCACTGAAAATCACCATTGTAGAGATAATAACGATAGCGGTCCAATCTTGTTCTCCTGGAGCCGCAAGCAATACATCAAGCACAAACGATATAACAACCAGTCCTGTCAATACCCCAATAAAAGGGTTTATAAATGCCTTGATGAAAGTAGAAAGCGGATTTTTCTTTTTCTCATGCTCCACCTCATTTCTACCATAAACAGACTGCCTCTTTTCCACCTCATCAGCCGTAAGCCCGATTCGGCTTGTTTGAAAATAGCTAAAGACAGAGCCGAGTGGCTGAGTTGCTGCCAGAAAAACTTTTTCTGCATTGAAGGCAAATTGTTCCTTACGCTTTTTCTTCTTCCACATTGTTACTTCAATTTTGATTAGGTTACTACTCATGTTTCCTTTTCACGCCGCAAAAGTAGGCAAGACACACGAAGACAGCCGTTAGAAAACTATTAGAGTGGTATTAGAAAACTATTAGAATCTGAAACAGTTTTCCAATACCACCCTAACAACCTCAATTGATAAGGATAGAAGAATAAAGTAAACAAGTTGACAAAAGGTCCTATACGTGAGGTAGTTCTACAACAAAAGTTGTACCTTCACCTTGCTGAGAATGAACCGAAATATTTCCTTGATGGAGATGAATTATCTTCTGTGAAAGTGTCATTCCAATACCATGTCCACCTACTTTCTTGTCCTGTTCTCCACGGTAGAACAAAGTAAAGAGATGCTGCTTATCGGTTTCAGACATTCCAATCCCGGCATCCGACAAACGTACAATTGTCCATTTATCCCAATAGGATATCTGTACAAACGAAGATTTATCAGCCGAGTACTTACAATTATTTTCTATCAGGTTAGAAAAAGCGATATTCAACAAATAAAGATTTCCTCTGACAGTAATCATGCGGTCGTCATCCGCTTCTTCCTGCTCGAACAACAAATCAATGTGATAATCCGGATGAGCACGCAATATCACCTCCCTTACATCAAGCAGTAATTCATCCAGCCGGATTTCCTGCATTTTAATCTGCTCTTTCTGATAGTCCGCCTTAGCAAGGTTAAGCAAGCCATCTACCAGACTATTCATCCGCCGAGCATCTTGCAATACATTTTGCATAGCCTGTCTGTACTGTTCACCGGTCCGTTCTTTTTGCAACGACAAATCCAGCTCAGCAATGAGCGCTGCAAGTGGTGTACGTATCTCATGCGACACATTGCTGACAAACATCTTTTGAGAGTTGAATGATACTTCCAGCCGCTCCAGCAAGGCATTAAAAGCAGTACTAAGTTCTCCCAATTCATCTTTTTCATTCTTCACCGGAAGACGCCTGTTGATATGTAATGCAGTTATCGTTTCAGCCTCTCTTACAATATCACGTATCGGCTTCAGCGATGCCCGGGCGAGAAAATATCCAGCCACGAACAACAGCGACAATCCTACAACAAACAAGATAAGCAATGTCTTCTGCAATTCAAACAAATTGCCATAACCATATCCGTCGTAAGCAGCAGCGGTCACTATATAATCTTTTCCTCCAAACGAATAGAGCATCCCGATAGCCTGATACTTGCCAATATAAAATTCCATTTCTTTCTTTTTCAGGATACGGTCCACCATTGCATGGTCTTCTTTAATGATATCGTTCTGTATGGCATCGTGATAAAGCATCCGGAAGTCAATAGAATAGACAGCTACTTCCACTTCATTGATAAACTTTTTATTGTTCAGATAAATAGACTGCATGGTCTGCGCGTCAACCTGATTCTGAAGAAACAAATGAGCCTTTGTAACTGCCTCACTTTTCAAATCGTGGAAAAAAGTCCGGCTACGTGTATGTTCACTTACCAGATAAATCAATACCATGCACAACAGAAAAACTGCTGCCGTAACACATGTATTCTGTAAAGTCAGCTTTGTCTTTATTTTCATAACTTATCCGTTAAAATAAAACCAATCCCGGGTTTCGTATGAATGAGCTTGACATCAAACTCCTTGTCAATTTTCTTACGCAGATAGTTGATATACACATCTATGAAATTCGTTCCCGTATCAAAATGTGTATTCCATACTTTTTCGGCTATCTCCACACGGCTAATTACTTTTTCCGCATTTTCAACCATATAAAGCAACAGGTTATATTCTTTCGGAGACAATTTTATTGCTTTTCCCTGCCTTTTTACCTCTCTAAGATTCAAATTGATTGTCAAATCAGCATATTCAATCTGTTCAGGCGCATCGGCTACGATTTCTTTATTTCGTTTCAGTAATACTTTCACGCGCGCTGTAAGCTCCCTGAAATCGAATGACTTAGTCATATAATCATCCGCCCCGGCATCGAATCCGTCCAGTTTGTCATCGGTAGATCCCAAAGCAGTCAGCATCAGAATAGGAATCTTTTCATTCTGTTTGCGGATTTCCTTGCAAAGCTCGAATCCGTCCATCTTTGGCAAGATAATGTCTGATATAACCAAGTGAAAAGAATAAGTCTGAAAAAGACGCAGTCCCATAGCTCCGTCGTATGCCACCATCGTCTGGTAACCATTTTCTTCCAGTCCGGCTTTCAACAAGTCGGCAACTCTTTTTTCATCTTCTACAATCAGTATAGTCTGCATATTCAGTAATTTTTCTAATGATCTTTTTTTACCTGCAAGTATGGACTTCAGGGTATATTGTCAATGCTATCTATTTACAAATGTAATCAATTTATCCCATAAACAAAGATATTCATTTCTTCACACTGTAAAAGTGACTCTCCAGAAGTTCTAAAATATCAGAACACTTTTTTCTAAAAAATGATCTTATACAATCCACCAAACATAAATAAGGAAAAGAAAAAAATCTTAATTTCGTGCCTAAAAATACAGATACAACATTTCAACATGAAAAAACTAAAAATAGGATTAGTACTGTTTGCCGGTACATTCGCTTTCCAAGAATTAACAGCTCAAAATATCAGTGGAAAACTAGTAGATGAAAACAATCAGCCATTACCATATGCCAACGTAGTATTATTATCTCTTCCCGATTCGACCTTTATAAGCGGGACAATCAGTAACGAAAATGGTAGTTTTACACTGCAAGCTACATCAGAAAAACAGATTGTACGCATTTCTTCCATCGGTTATGCAACAATATATAAACCTATTCACCCAACTGATATGGGTATCGTGCAGTTAACATCTGATGCACAACTGTTAGGAGAAGTAATAGTAAAGGGGAACTTACCAGTTACACGAATGAAAGGTGATGCTATGGTAACCAGTGTTGAAAACAGCGTATTAAGCAAAGCTGGTTCGGCTAATGATGTACTAGGAAAAATACCGGGAATAACCAAGACGCAAGACAGTTATGAAGTTTTCGGAAAAGGAACTCCTCTGATATATATAAACGGACGAAAACTGAATGACCTGACCGAACTGGAACAGCTTAATGCAGATGAAATAAAAAATGTAGAAGTCATACGTAATCCTGGTTCAAGATACGATGCAACCGTCAAAGCCGTTATACGCATCCAAACAGTAAAAAGACAAGGAGAAGGCTTCGGATTTAACTTACGGTCCAGCTATTATCAGTCGAAAAATACAGACTGGATCGAACAGGCCAATCTGAATTATCGTCATCACGACCTGGATATTTTCGGCTCCATTTACTTTAGTAATATGAAGTATATACAGGATTATACCGTTATTCTTAAGAAAAGAGGAACGCAGGAATGGACCCATAACATGAACAGTTTCAACGATAATTTATCCAAGATACTGGAAGGCAATATCGGATTCAATTATCAAATAAACGACAAGCATACATTGGGAATGAAATATCAACCTAACAAACAGCTTTCTTCAGATGGATCCAGAGAAACCTATACACATGTAACCACCGACAATCAGCTTTACGACGAAATATATTCTACCGCCAACAATTATACCGACGATGATTGGGGACATGAAATCAATGCATATTATAACGGTATAGTCGGTACTGCGAATATTGATTTCAATATAGACTATTTCCAAAATGGTAGCCGGGAATACTCCAATGTAAAAGAGTTGAGTGAAAAGTATGAAGATCGCGATGTACATTCAATAGGAGATGTAAAGAACCGTCTGGTTGCCGGAAAACTTATAGTTTCCTTGCCTTTAGGAAAAGGAACACTTGCCGTAGGAAGTGAGGTAACCTATACACATCGAAATGATGATTATCTTAATGAAGAAAATTATGTACCCACTTCATACAGCAAGCTTGAAGAAATAAATGCTGCCGGATTCGCAGAATATAGCCAGAACTTCCCGTGGGGCGACTGGTCTGTTGGAGTAAGATACGAACATGATAAATTCGACTATTTCGAGAATAACCAACATATAGATGAACAGAGCCGGACATTCGACAATGTATTTCCTCATCTGTCGTTCTCTACCAAATGGGGAAATATACAGACCCAGTTAAGTTACACAGCAAAAACAGTCAGACCTTCTTATCAACAACTTAGTAACAATGTTTCCTACTCAGACCGTTTCACCCAGCAAAAGGGAACTCCGACACTTCGCCCAACCATTATACACGACCTGTCATTGGCTGCCGTATGGAAATGGTTACAGCTCAGTCTGTCTTACAGTCAGACTAAAAACTGGATATTATATTGGGGTGAATTGACAGAAGAAGATGGTTCACAGACCATGTTAAGCTATCGTAACTGGAATAAATCCATTCCAACTTTCTCAGCTTTTCTTTCGGCCTCACCTAAAATAGGCTGCTGGTCACCAATGATTGGAATAGGTGTAAAAAAACAATGGCTTACAGTAGAATCCTTTAGCAAACCTTTCGATATGAAAACTCCAGTTTATGTAGCAAACTTCAATAATACCATCGAATTGCCAAAAGAATTTATTATCGGACTGGATGCCAATATCCAAAGTAAAGGTGCTTATCAGAATATTTACATAGAACATCCGACAGGCAGCATAAATCTGTCTGTCAGAAAAAGTTTCTTGAAAGATGCTCTCAGTGTTGAATTGAAAGGCAGTGACTTACTCGATACAAACAAAGATTATTATCACTTATATTCTGGAGATTATAATATTTATCAAAAAAATTCTTACGATAATCGTGAGTTTTCTGTAACAATAAGATACAAGTTCAATACAGCCAAGAGCAAATACAAAGGTACCGGAGCCGGTGAAAGCCAGAAAAACCGTATGTAATTTGTAGATATTATCAGTAAAAACACACGTAATTTTGCTTCAATCCAGGTAATAAATTGATAAACCGATAATGGACCAATAAAGGAAGTTTGTAACAATTAGAGGTCTACAAAAAAACATGCTGATAAATGCAGAAAAACATCTCGATATTTTCAAAAAAATTGTAGAAATTTCCAGATGTTTTGTACAAAAAAACGATATTGAAATAGGAATATATTAAAAATAAGCTACTTA
>OMFF01000202.1_pt1 | contig 26649 bp, 9 predicted proteins | sample 1645581 | NCBI WGS metagenome assembly OMFF01 (sample SAMEA103958140, study PRJEB25191) | human gut metagenome | biome: human-associated habitat [ENVO:00009003]; feature: intestine environment [ENVO:2100002]; material: feces | place: Germany | collected 2013/2015
ATTTATATTCACCTTCGTCGATGACTGTTTTCAATACATCATGTGCCTCTTGCCATTTGCTTTGGTAGAGGTAAACCTTTCCCAATAGGCCTAATGCAGCTCCACGGGTAGCGCGTCCCATATCTGTAGCAGCATATTGACTACGTTGTGGCAACACATCAGCAGCGGCTTTTAAATCATCTTCAATGAACTTATATACATCTTCGGCCGAAGCGCGGGTAATACCTTGTATTTCTTCGGGCAACAGGAAGCCTGTAATGAGAGGCACACCACCAAAATTCTTCACAAGTTCAAAATAGAAGTATCCACGGAGAAAACGTGCTTCGGCTACAAGCCGGTTCTTCATTTCTTCATCTGAGAAATCAGCTTGTGAAATGCGTTCCACTGCGATATTGCAACGTAGAATGCCTTTGTATCGATACTGCCAAAAGTTGGAGATGGCACCATTGCTTTGTCCGGTACCTTGATAGTGGGCCAAAGAAATATAGTCACTTTGACTTTGGCTGGTATTGCCCATCCAACCGTCATCACTACACATCTCGGAAAGCAACCATACTGTGTTGATATTCCACCATCCGCCAAAAGTTATGGCCTGGTAACAACCAGTAATAAATGCTTCGGCTTCTTCTGCACTTTGGAAATAAGTATCCAAATTTTGTTGCCCGCGCACTTCCTCTGTTAGGAAATCCTCACAAGAAGTGAATGTCAGCGAGGCAATCATTGTTAATATTGTTAATATCTTTTTCATGGTTTATACCTTGAGGGTTAAAATTTTAAATCAATTCCAAATAAGAAAGTACGTGGGTTAGGATAAGCGATGCCGTCAATACCGGTTTCAATTACACTGCCATCTTTACCAATCTGTGGACGTTCAGGATCCATACCTGAGTAGCTGGTGATAGTGAAAGGATTTTGAGCCGACAATGAGAGACGCAATTCGGTTCCGTTCAACCACTTCTTGGGGAGTGTGTAACCCACTTGTAATAGTTTGCAACGCATATAAGAGCCGTCTTCTACAAAGAAACTTGAAACGCGTGTGTAATTCTGATTCAAATCATTGTAGGACAGGCGAGGAATATCGTTGCTGGTTCCTTCGCCATGCCATGCTTTCTGCAATGTACCTGCCCAAACGTTTTGCCCACTTACGCCGGAGTATAAACCTTTGGTCTTATTGAAAATATCATTACCGAATGTACCATAGAAGTTGGCTGTGAAATCGATGTTTTTATAGCTGAAACCCAAGTTCAAACCTACCATCAAATCGGGATATGGGTTACCGATCCATGTTTTATCATTTTCATCTAGAACTCCGTCATGATTCAAATCCTTAAAGCGAATGTCACCGGGTTGGGCATTGGATTGTACCAGCTTGCCATTTTCGTTGGTGTGAGCATAAACTTCATCCCAATTTTGGAAAATACCATCGGCTACGTAGCCGTAGAAGCGTGAAATCAAGCCACCGTCTTCATTACGGATAATTTGGTCGCTGTTGAAACCTCCAGTTTGGATAGGACCGTCACCGGAGAATTTAACAGCTTTATTTTTCACTGCGGAAAGGTTCAATCCCACATTATATCGGAAGTCTGCTACTTTGTCGTGCCAGTTCAGACTTAATTCCCAACCGCTAGCTTTCATACTACCTATATTCATCCATACTGTACTGTTCCAGTCGGGGTATCCGATGGCGAAGATATTTTGTTTCTGATAGAGCATATCAGAAGATTTCTTTTGGAAATACTCAAAGGTCATGTCTAGACGGGAGTCAAGGAAGGACATATCCACACCTACGTTCCAGTCTTCTACTGTTTCCCATTTTAGCAAATTATTGCCAACGCCTGATACCATAGTACCTGAAACACGTCCTGGAGCTGTACCGAATACATAATCAGATTGTCCTAACAAAGTCAGCGTAGCATCATTATCTATGTTTTGATTACCTACACGTCCCCAACCTCCGCGTAATTTCAAGTTACTGAAAATCTTCTGGTCTTGCATGAAACTTTCACTGATGATACGCCATGAAGCAGAAACAGAAGGGAAGATGGCATATTTGTTTCCTTTGGGGAAACGAGAAGAACCATCTGCACGAATAGAAGCTGTTAGATAGTAACGATTGTCATAGTTATACATCACGCGTCCTAAATAAGATACTAATGTGCTGTAAGCAGTTTTACCTTCTGACTTTTGGTTTTGTGTACCGGCATTTACTTCCTGCATTTGATCCATATTATTAGGAACATCGTCACGTGAGGCTTTTGATTGGAATTCAGCAAAGCGTTCAGCTGTAAAGCCACCCATTACATTAATATTATGCTTTTCTGCAAAAGTCGTGATGTAAGTAGCAGTATTAGTCCAGTTCCAATCAAGCCATTCCTGCATTTCACGGGAAACATTACTTAATGTAGATTGTTCCAAAGCATCAATATAGAATTCAGGAGTGAATTTGTCTGTACGGCGGAAGTGTGCATTAGCGCCGAACTGCGTGCGCAGGGTCAGTTTTTGAATAGGGTTTATCTGTAAATAAGTATTTACAATTGTACCCATTTCACGGGAGTGGGAATTTTGGCGAGCCAATGAACCGGCAGGGTTCCACTCCTGGTTGTTGTAAGAACGCTGATAGTTATTGAATTCGTTATCCACCCATTGATCTTCCGGCTTGAATATAGGAGTTGTGGGGTCCATAGACATGGCAGCTGAAAAAAGATCGGGGGTATCATCCCATGATTCTACACGTGGGGCAATGTCGAAACCCATTTTTACATATTTATTAAATGTATATTCTGTATTAAGGCGTGCGTTGATTTTGTCCCAATAACCATAGTCATATTGTGAATTGTTACGGTAGTAACCCATACTCAGGTTATAAACCAGTTTATCTGAACCACCGGAGATATTGAGTGAGTAATTTTGCACTAAAGCAGTTTTGTTGATTACTTCGTCCCACCAGTCTGTTCCTCCGGGATTGGTAGTAGCGCCTGTATCATTCCAAATAGAAGTTCCTCCGTCATTTGTGTATCGGGTATTGAATACTTCTTTATATTCGGCGGCATTAGCCATTTTGGGTTTTGACAGTGTTTGGAAACCTGCAGATGCATTAAAACTGATATTTGTTTTTCCTGCCATTCCTTTTTTGGTTGTGATTAGAATGACACCGTTAGAAGCACGTGTTCCGTAAATGGCAGCAGCCGAAGCGTCTTTTAAAACTTCCATAGATTCAATGTCATTACTGTTTAGGAAGTTGATGTTTGTACCTACCGGCATGCCATCTACTACATACAAAGGATCGGTTCCGTTTACTGTTGTTACACCACGGATTAGAACTTTTGGTTGTGCGCCCGGACCACCACCACTGGTTACTTGAACACCGTTGATTTTACCTTGCAAGGCGTCCATTGCATTACCGGTTACAGTTTCGGTAATTTCTTTTCCTTTTACGGTAGATATAGAACTGGTCAGGTCACTTTTTTTCACGGCTCCATAACCAATAACCACTACTTCGTCCAGTAATTCACTGGCATCTTTCAGCACTACATTGATAACGGTTTGTCCGTTTACCTTTATTTCTTGAGTCTCATATCCTATGCTGGAGAACACAAGTACGGCATCCTTGGCAACATCGTTTAGTGAATAATCACCATCAATACTTGTAATAGTACCTGTACCTGTACCTTTAACTTGCACTGTTGCACCAATCATCGGTTCTTTATCTGAAGCCGAGGTTACTACACCTTTTACAGTGATGGTCTGCGCATAGCTACATAGACTTGTCAGCGCAAGACACAATAATAATATTTGCTTTTTCATATCTTAAATCTAATGTTACTTGTTAATTGGCCGGAATGAGTTTAGCTCTTTCCAAATGAGCGTCGAATATAAGTTTATAATTCCCTGTGACGTTCACTGTTGGTTTTGCCCAATTGTCACCTACATGATCGGGTTTGGTCCATGCCGGATTGGTATATTTGGCTTCTTTACCATAATATCCGAAGATCTCCGGTTCGTCTGAGTTGTCTACACGCCACGTGCAATAATTCCACCATCCGTCAGAGTGCCAGTTATGAATAACGAAATTCATTTTAGTACCTGCCTCCAGGAATAGGGGGGTATCCAAATAGAACAGGTGAGGATTGGTCTTATCTTGAGTGAAACGCAGGACTTCAGTTGGGCTACTGGTCATATATCCGAAATAGAATTCCTGTAACCACGAACCACCGTCACCCCATGTGTCAAGGCTGATAGAACCGTATGTGTGAGGTATGGGGTCTACAGCATCGGCAATTGAGTAAGTTTTCAGATTATATGTACTGTTCTTCACATCAATATTAATTTCATAATAAACATTGGCTTGGTCAAGTACGATTGGCATTGCTGTTTCGGGATCGTCTGTCAGTTTGGTGTTATCCTCTGGATCAAGCCCGAAACAAATAGGAGTGAAGTCACTCTTTTGTGGTAAGAAGAATATTTTAGTTCCGGCTTTTTGACAGTAATAATTTGCTTTATACTGATATTCACCTGTATGTTCAATTACCATCGGTACCCCGAATATATCACTATTCAGTTCTTCGGCAGTTGCCACATCTGCCAGATACATTTTGGGAAAATCCGGCATTTCTGAGATATTCAATACACTGGTGGTAGTGGTTGAGTTTTCTTTCTTGTCAAAAGCGGTAATTGTCACATTATAACTTTTCGGTTCATTGGGGAATACTATTATTTCGGCAAAGTTCAATGAACTTTTTCCATCAGCATCTACACGGCGGTTGTCAAACCCGTCTATACCTGGAATATTAATTGTGACATAATCCAATGCACGATCATCTGTAGCCGTGAACCGAAGATTGAATTTCGTTTCATTTTTCATTAATACTGTAACAGTGGCATCCGGGGCAGCTGAAAATACCGGAGCTGCAAAATCTCCGTCCATTGTGATTAATACATCTTGAGATATACTGCGTCCTCCTACATCGGTTACAGTAACTTTGACTGTGAAACGTTCGCCGATTTCATTTCGGTTTATGTCAAAGTAATAACTTAAATCATAACTCTCTTGCGGAGCACCATAGATTTCGATTAAATCAATTGTCTTGTTCAAATGCAGGTCGGCACATTGTAAGCTGATAGAAGCAATACCGTCTTTGTCTTCTAATGTCCCTTCAATAGTAAATCGATGTCCCGCTCCGGACTCGATGTGGTCTGTTGCTAATGTCATTGTTGGATTTTGCCCGTCTACATCGGGGTAGTCGTTATCATCACTACATCCCGTACATAGGTTTGCAGTTACAAGAAAAGCCCATAACATGGCACCATACAAATGTTTCTTTTTCATATTTTATTAGTATTTGAAGATTAAACATCTACTCTAATAGAGGACAAATTAAATTCGTTAGTGGTGCAAATGTACGTGAAGAAGAATTAAAATCCTGATATAAATCTTGCAGAAAAGGGAGGTAAATCTTGCAATGCATGATTTATGTGTCTAAAATACAGACTTTATTTGTATTTTTGAACCATATTATTTAACAATGTGTACACTGATGCTATGAGAAAGATATTCGTACTTTGGCTCTTGCTGCTGTCGGTTGTTTCATTGGCACAACCTTATTCTGTTAAGCAGCTTGGTATAGAGAAGGGATTATCCAATAATTATGTGGTGAGCATTGCTCAAGACAAACAGGGCTTTCTGTGGTTTGCCACGGAGGAAGGGTTGAACAAATTCGATGGTACCCGTTTCATTACTTATTTGAAGAATGAAGATTTGACAAGGCAGGGTATAACAGGCAATGAACTGAATTGTTTGTTGGATGATCCTCAGGATTCTATCCTTTGGATAGGCACGCAAAGGGCCGGTCTGAATGCGTATGACTATGTAAATAACACTTTTCTTTGCTATAGGCATGATGGCGAGAACCCCGAAAGTCTGATAACGGATGATGTTACTAAGATTGTGGCAGCTACAGATGGTAATCTTTGGATTACGACATATTGGCGGGGAGTAGATTATTTCGATAAAAAGGCTGGAAAATTCATTCATTACAATACTCAAACAGTTCCGGGATTGGCTAGCGATAATATTTGGTCGGTTGTTGATGGAGGAGATGGAAAGTTGTATATGGGGCATGTGCATCATGGATTCAGTGTGTTGTCTCTTAAAGATAAAAAAGTAAAGAACTTTATGCATGACCCTGAAGATCCGGTCAGTTTGCCAGGTAATGGGGTAACTTGCATTTATAAGGACTTAAGCGGTAATATTTGGCTGGGAACAGACCGGGGGCTGGCACTGTTCAATCCGGAAGCCGAAAATTTTATCCATTTTCATCATAGTGAGGACGGGGTTCCTCATACCGTATTTGATATCAGACAATTTGATGGGAATAAACTTTGGATTGCCATGGAATTTGGAGGAATAGCCATTTTGGATTTAACGCAACGTATGTTTCTTTCTCCTGACCAAGTGCGTTTTCAATATATAAAGGAAGGGGATGATGAATACAGTCTCTCTAATTCTACTGTACGTTGTTTGTTTCAGGACTCCTTTAAAAATGTATGGGCTGGTATGTGGGGAGGTGGAATTAATTTTCTTAGCCATGAATCTTCCTATTTTAATGTTTATAGTTATTCTCCTATCCAGCATTCGGGTAGTAGCCTGAATAATAAGACAGCAAGTAGTGTATGCGTAGCAAGGGATGGAAAGTTATGGATCGGAACCGATGGGGGAGGCATCAATGTATTTGATAAAGGCAAGCGGGTGGCGGTTTATAAAGAAGAAACCGGTGATTTGACTGATAATTCCATACAGGCTGCACTTTGTGATTCGGAAGGAAACCTTTGGTTTGGATCGTTTATGGGAGGAGTGGATTTTTATGATGTGAAAAAGAAAAGTTTTCACCAGATTTTTCCTAAAGATAAAACAGGGGAAGATGTGCGTGCACTGTATGAAGATGCAGAATATGTATGGATAGGAACTAGTAATGGCATCTATAAGGTACGCTTGCATGATAAAGGCATTGCAGATCATTATACAGTAGAGAATAATCTGGTGAGATGTATCTCGAAAGATAATCTTAATCGTTTATGGATTGGTACTTTCGGAGGAGGATTAGGGGTTTTTGATGAACATTTTCAGTGCGTTAAACTTTTTAACGTGACTTCTCTTTTTCCCTCTAATACTATCAATACTGTTTATATGGATAGTCAGAACAGAATGTGGATAGGAACGGGAGAAGGTCTGGTTTGTTTTCCATCCTCTCAGAGTTGGGACTATAAAGTATATCGCAGTGAGGAGGGTTTGTCCAATGTCCATATACGTGCCATTACGGAAGATAATCATGGAAATATATGGGTGAGCACCAATAAAGGTATCAGCTGCTTGTTGAAAGACAAGGAGGTTTTCTATAATTACGATCATTGGGATAATGTGCCTATGGGCAATTTCATGAGTGGAAGTGTGGCGGAAGCTAAGGATGGAACACTTTATTTTGGCTCAATCAATGGCTTATGCCGTTTTAATCCAGATCAGGTATTGGAAAAACGAGAGTCACCTGCTGCAATTATTACGGAGATGCGTATATTCGGCCCGTTGCGTGATACGGACAGTAATGAAAAGGTGATGGCGCTTGAAGGCCAGTCGGAAGTACGTTTAAGCTATATGCAAAATAACTTCAGCGTCACCTTCAATATACAGAATTATGCCTTGGCCGATCAAGTGGAATATGCTTATATGTTGAAAGGGTTGGAAAATTCATGGTATACAGTAACCGATCCTAATAATGTGACTTTCCGTAATATACCTCCGGGAAATTATTGTTTTCAGGTAAAGACAAGAATACGGAATCAGGAATGGGCGGATGAGATAGCTTCTCTGGATATCCGTATTGACCCGCCTGTATGGCTTACGTGGTGGGCCAAGTTATTTTATATTCTTTCGGGTGTTTCTGTCCTGTATTTTATTCTTCATGCCTATAAAAAGAAACTGGATATGGAGTCTCTCTATGAGTTGGAGAAGAAAAATCATGAGCAGGAACAGGAGCTGAATAATGAGCGTTTACGTTTCTATACCAATATCACACATGAGTTGCGTACTCCTTTGACGTTGATTCTGGGACCGTTGGAAGATATGCAGAAAAGTAATTCTTTATCAGGGAAAGATTCACAGAAAATATCGGTTATCCATCAAAGTGCCATCCGGTTGTTGAACCTGATTAATCAGATACTGGAGTTCAGAAAAACGGAAACCCAAAACAAGAAATTATGTGTAAGTCGTGACAATCTGGCAGCCCTTGTACACGAGATCGGACTGAAGTATAAGGAATTGAACCGGAAACCTGAGATTGATTTCTGTCTTGAGATTGAGCAGGAAGATATGTCTTTGTTTTTTGATAAGGAGGTAGTAACGATTATACTGGATAATTTGATCTCCAATGCTATAAAATATACAGAGAAAGGAACTATAACTTTAGGATTACATCAGGTGGTCCGGAATAATATACACCATACGGAAATCAGTGTGAGTGACACCGGTTTCGGTATTGCTCCCGATGCATTGCCTCATATTTTTGACCGTTATTATCAAGAGGGAAGCGAACATCAGGCTTCAGGAACAGGTATTGGTCTGGCTCTGGTAAAGAACCTGGTAGTTTTGCATGAGGGGGAGATCAGGGTTGAAAGTTCTTTGAATGTGGGAAGTACTTTTTATGTCAGTCTGCTGACGGATAACACGTATCCTCATGTGCTGCATGCTGACTCGACGGAGAAAACTTCCGATGAAAAGGACGAAAAAGAAGAAAATATAGAACCTGTGCATAGTGGTAAGCGTATTCTGCTGATAGTGGAAGATAATAGGGACATCTGTGATTATATTGTAGAATCTTTCTCGGACGATTTTGAAGTGAGGACTGCCGCCAATGGTGAACAAGGTTTGGAACAAGCGTTGGGCTGCATTCCTGATATTATAGTCAGTGATATCATGATGCCGGTGATGAACGGCATTGTGATGTGCCGGAAATTGAAAGAAGACTTGCGTACCAGCCATATTCCCATTATTTTGCTGACGGCAAAGGATTCTTTGCAAGATAAGGAAGAAGGGTATCAAGTGGGTGCTGACTCTTATCTGACAAAGCCTTTCAGTGCTACTTTGTTGCATAGCCGTATCCATAATTTGCTTGAATCCCGCAAGTTGTTGGCAGAGCGTTTTAATACGAATTCCATACTCATTGACAAACGTGCGGCAGTAACCGAGTCTATGAATAAATTGGATAATGAGTTCCTTGAGAAGATTAACAAGCTGATTGAAGATCGTCTTTCTTCTGAGAAAATTGATATCGGTTATTTGTCGGACGCCATGTGTATGAGTAATTCTACCCTATATCGGAAGATGAAGGCATTGACCGGACTTTCCACCAATGAATATATCCGCAAAATAAAGATGCAATATGCGGAACGTCTGTTATTAGAAGGGAAATACAATATTTCAGAGGTTGCATTCAAGGTGGGAATTAACAGTACGGTCTATTTCCGTCAGTGTTTTAAAGATGAATTCGGTATGGCTCCTTCTGATTATCTGAAAAAGATAAAACCGGAATAGAGTGGTTGTGTAAGCCGTTTCTTCCATATAGTTAAGCTTTTTTTTACAGTCATCTGCTACAGACTCCGCCAGTGGACTGTAAGGTCTGCTTGGGTGGACTATACAGTCTGCTGCAATGGACTCTACGGTCCATTGAGGGAGTCTGTAGTAGGTAACCGTAAGAAAAGGCTTAATTGTAGGCAAGAAAAGCCTTAGTTAATAGGGAGATTGGACTTTGAAGGAAAGTTGCTGTTTCTCAATTTGTATGTTTATAAATGATTGTAGAATGCTTTCACCGTTTCCCATTTATAATAAGGAGCAATAGGGCTGTCAATGGGTAATTTGACTTCATTTTCATTATGTAGCAATTTTACAATAACTTCTCCTTGCTTATTCTTGAAAAAGATTAATTGAAGGTTGGCTCCCATAGGTGAAACACGGAAATCTTGCCAGGCCAGGTAATATCGGTCGGGATCTGTTTCTTGATTGGAGCATCCTTCTACTTGCATGAGTGCCAACAGACGGATCAGGTTGGTATCATGTCCGAAACGGAGGGTGGCGCAAGGAGTTCCTTCACGGATGGCGCGGTCGGCACTTTCTATAATATTCTTCAATAAAGATTTTGCACTCTCGGGGGCTGCTCCCTGATTGACGGGAGCATTGGCATTGCAAATATACATCCGATAATTCACAGACTGCCAGATACCGAATAATTCTTCTTTTTCAAACAAATCATAAAAGGATAGAGGCAACTCTACATCTTGCATGTCGGAAGCAATCCAATAAAGTCCCATCATGAGCTCGCGGGGATTCCTGACTTCTTTGGGATTTTTGAAAAGTGAAGCGATTAAACGTTCCGGATGAATATGATTTTCTTCGAATGTATGGAAAGCTGTTCTCCATGGCGCACTTGCCGAACCCAGCTTTTCGGCTTCGGGTGAAGTATAGGCAATGTAGTCCATGTGTCTTTGGTTGGCTTCGCGGGTGATCTGGAGGGAGGGGTTTAGTTCTTTCAGTTGTTCTGTGAATGCGGACATGCTCATGATACAACGTACGGAAACGCTCGAACGCGCTGATATGTTGGCGCTGTCCCGGAATATATGGGGATATTGTTGATAAAGCCGTTTGGCAATGGCTTTGTGTTGTCGTTCTCCTAATGGGGTCAGGTTTCCTCCGCGCCCACGGGCATTTTCCCATACTTTCTGGAGTCTGAGCCTCACATCTTCACCTAAATCGGTAAGTCCTGATTTATTGTGAAACGTATCAAAGACACGAATGACTTCTAGATAACGTTCGTCCGAAGTCATCCAGCGGGACCCATGGCGTCCGTAATGGCTGATGTAGAAAGGACTGTAACCTTCGGGTACCGGAGTTTGTATGCCGTTTGGTGTGGGATAAGCATAATAGATGCTACCCATTTTTTCCGGGCTTTGGATGATTTCTTCTTTCAGATTGTGTGCGGGGAGATCTATGGGAGCTACTTTCCAATTGATGCCGAGCGGATTATTTTGTATTTCCCATATCAGAGGGAAATCCGGATTATCCATAATCCACATTTCGCATCCGTCTACTGAGTCGTTTACATGCAGTAAGGAATAGCCCATAGCTTGTGACTTGGTATCAGCCAGTTGGTATTCTGTCTGATTATAATGAAATGCCTTTTGGCTTTTCAATTCCTGAAAAGCGGTTGCTGAAAGTAGGGCAAAGGTTTCTTGAATGGGGAGACAGATATGCTGTCCGTCTTCCGGCTGTAAGAAGCTTAGTCTGACCGCCGTTTTTAAAGCTTCTTGGGGCATGGCGTAGCTGCCTGATTGCCATCGGGTGTTTCTTTCAATTCCCCAATGCAGATAAAGGGTGTCGTTGGACTGATTGAAAGTAAATTGGTACTTTCGGGTTTGTCCATGCAGTTTGAATACAAATAACAGAGGGTTGGTAATGATATCTTGTGCCATTACATTTCCCATCAGGCTGCCGATAAGCAGAAAGCATATAAAAAGTTTTTTCTTCATCGTATGTTACTCTTTAGATTCAGGAAATAGTTTGCTCCCCCAGTTACCGGGACTGGGGCCCATTTTTAAAACCAACTCGCCTCCTTTGATGATATCATTATGGCGGATGGCGGAATATGGATAATTCTTTCCATTTAATAATATCGACCGGATATACTTGTTCTTTTCGGAAAGCCCTTCGGCTTTGATCGTGAATGTTTTGCCTTCCTGTAAATGGAAACGACTCTCTGTCAGTAGAGGGGTATGGATTAAATAATAGTCTTGTCCGGCATTGGGGTACAACCCCATCATGTGGAATACCAACCACGATGACATGGCTCCGGAGTCATCATTTCCGGGAAGACCGGCAGAACCGTCATTATAGTTCTTCTGGATAATTTCATGGATGCGGTCGCCGCTTTTATCCGGACGCCCTACCCAGTGGTATAGGCAGGGAGTGAGGAAGGAGGGTTCATTATTCACATTGAAGAAACCCTTGTCAAAGAAAATATCCAGCCGTTCGTCAAACTTCTCTTTTCCGCCACATTGTTCAATGAGTCCGGGTACGTCATGCGGAATGCTGAGTGAATATTCCCAGGAGGAGGCTTCATAAAAGAACATGTTCCACCAAGGAGTATACCAAGGGCCTTCAAAGGTAACGGGGGTATATGTGAAGGTGGGTTTCTGGATATGGGAGTTTCCGAAAGGTATTTTGTCTAACCAGTTTCCTTCTTTATCCCGGGGAAGTATGAATCCTTTGACTCCTGCATGTTCATAATCGGCCCGCCACAAGTTCTTCCAGTTGGAAGATTGTTTCAAGTATTGCTGGTACAAGTCTGTCTTGCCTAGTCCTTTTGCTACTAAGGCTATGGCATAATCACAATAGGAGTATTCTATTGTGCGGTTTCCGGCTCGGGGAATACCGTATGGAATATATCCCAATTCCAGATAAGGAATCAGTCCGCCTCTTCCCTCCGCTTCTTCGTTACCTCCGGGCGGTATGGTCGCATCTTTCAGCATAGCTTCCAAAGCCAGATGGTAATCTATGTTTGGTAGTCCTTTTACAAATGCATCGGCTATAACAATTTCGGCGTTGGAGCCGCCTTGTGTCCGTCCGTTACAATTTCCGCTTCGTGCATCAGGCATGTAGCCGTCCCGTTTATAGATATTGATCAGTGAACGTACAATGTCTGTTTCTCTTTGAGGGTCAATCAGTGTGATAAGTGGAGTTGAGGTGCGGTAGGTGTCCCAAATAGCATAAAAATCATCATAATAAGGTTCCGGATCACTCCATAATGGATTTTCACTGGTACGGTCTACAGGCATTAACATGGTATGGTAGATACCGGTATAAAACATACGCTTATATTTTTCGGGTGTATTTGAGGCTATATCAATGCGTTGCAATAAGTTTTCCCATTGTGCCAATAAGGCTTGCCGGGTGTCCTCAAATGACCAATGAGGTATTTCGTTCCATACATTCTCTCTGGCTTTGAGAGAACTGATAAATGAAATTCCGACTTTCAGTTGAATGGTATTTGCAGAAGAAGGGAAACGCAACAAAGCTCCGGTTTTTTGTTGGGAGTCTGGCTGGTATCGTTCATTGCTGATCTGGCTTCCTTTCCATGTGGCCGTTTGTACAAAGGGATGGTCGGTTACTGCATAAAAATAAACGGTGTAGGCACGTCCGTTATTCCAACCTCCGCGAATACGGGTATATCCCATTACTTCGTGATCGGATATGATTTGAATTTCCGAACCTACAAATTGTTGTGCTTCGCGGGCATCGGGGGTCGGTTGTTCACCCAGGAAGAAGCCGGCGTCAACCAACAGGGATTTTAAGGAATCTTCGGGATAGGTGAATCGGTAGAATGAGGCGCGTGGAGCAGTTGTTATTTCAGTATATATGCCTGTTCTCTGGAATTCGGTAGCATAATAGCCCAAGCGGATTGTTTCATCTTTGCGATAGTCTATATGATTGAGCTGATCCATACCTTTGCCAAAAGGCATGACAAGTATGTTGCCATATTTAGGACCTCCTCCTGTCCCGCTGACGTGTACTTGGGAGAAACCGTTGACTTGTTCGGGCATAGGCAGCCAACCACTATTGGGATGGACAGTGCAATCGGGCGATGGTTTCACCATACCATAAGGGCAGGAGGGGCCGATAAATACCCGTCCCAGTCCTTCCGAACCGATTCTGGGATCTACGTAATCAGAAAGTCTGGCTTCCTGTGCCGCGACCGTCACGGGCAGCAGCAGGAAGACCAGTCTTAACAAAGAAACTTTGAATGGAATGTGGGTCATAATTATTTCTTGTTTATTTTTACACGTATTGTATTCTTCTCTTTGATATCTCCTCCGGCTTGTGTCAATTGAGGGAAGGCCCAATAAATGTTACAGCCGGTAATCCGGATATCCGAAGCGGTGTCCAGATAGAAAGCATAAGTCTTGTCATATACAAAACCATCTCCGTTACAAGGACGTTTGTCATACACACCGCCTTCATAACCGGTACGTTTTAACAACTTGACATCTATTTCATCAAAATAGATATGATGCACCTTCTCCGGAGTGTCTCCCCCTACGAAAATGCCGTTTTCACTAGTGCATTTAATCTGATTGAAGAAAATGTTGCTGACTTCTCCCGAGTGTCCTTTCGTTGCACCTTTGGGGAAACGCCAGCCTGCATCTTTATGATTGCCTACGGCACGAGGGTATGAGGTGACATAGATAGGTTCCGCTTTACCCCACCATACATCAGAATAGAACATACAGTCTACTAATATATTGGAGAAAATGACATTGCTCACAGTACCTTCATCCCGGTTTTGTATGCCGATGCCCCGGTTGCTGTTTTTGATAATGCAATTATTGAATAATACATTATCAATCTTGTCCATATTTTCCGAGCCTATCTTAATAGCGCATGAGCGTGAAGTCATGACACAATTAGTCACTACAATATCTTCGCAAGAGCCATATTCTTCAAATTCCCGACGATTCTTCAGGCAAATGCAGTCATCGCCCGATTCAATGAAGCAGTTCGCTATACGTACTTTTTTGGAGTGATCCACATCAATACCGTCGCCGTTGCGTATTTTTAGATTATTCAATAAAGAGATGCCGTCAATCAAGGCATCGTAACAGCCTATCAGGTGTATTGTCCAATAGGCGCTGTTCCGAATCGTGATGTCACGGATAACGGTCTTCTCCGCATTGATAAGGGTAAGCACATGTGGGCGTGGGTCAAAATCAGTGACGGGCTTCAGCTCGTAGGAATCATCCAGCTCTTTGCCCATGAAGGCGATTCCGTTTCCGTCTATTTCTCCTGTACCGGTAATGGATATTTGTTTTAAGTCTTTTCCACTGATCCACATCATTCCTTCGCCACGGTTTTCGCGGAATGCGCTTTCTGTATAGATGCTTTCATCGGGGTTGGCCAGCAATCGGGAGTTGGGTTCCAGATGAAGGTTCACATAGGATTTCAAATATAGCGGACCGCATAGAAAGGTGTGTCCGGCAGGAATGATTACGGTTCCGCCACCGGCAGCGGAACAGGCATTGATGGCGCGTTGTATAGCGGCGGCATCATCTGTTTGTCCGTCTCCTTTGGCTCCATAGGTCATGATGTCGTACGTGTTCCCTTGATGGGAAGTACTGCATCCTGTCACAAACAACAGGAGGCAGCATAAGAGGCTGATGATAGTTTGATTCTTCATATGGGTTGTTTTTTTATTTTTTGTACTTATTTCATATTGTCGGGAGGCAGGCTGAGGGCGGATGCTCCCCAGTTTGTATTAGGGTTCGGGCCCATCTGGAGCTCTAATGTTCCTCCCTGTACTATATCTTGGTGTGTAAAGTAATTCTTGTCATATTCTTTTCCGTTTAGTTTTGCTGACTGGATATATATATTTTTTTTGTTGGCGTTGTGGGCTAATATGGTGAATGTCTTTCCGTTTTCCAAGCGGATGCTCATCCGGGGAAAAGAAGGACTTCCTATTATATAATAAGGTGTACCGGGACATACCGGATAGAATCCCATAGCAGAAAATACATACCAGGCAGACATCTGTCCTGCATCATCATTACCTGACAGACCACCGGGAGCATTCAGATATTCTGTTTCCATAATATGACGTACCTCCCGTTGGGTTTTCCAAGGTTGTCCGGCATAGTTGAAGAGGTAGGCTATCTGATGACAAGGTTCGTTGCCGTGCCAGTAGCGGTGTTCGCTGAACATGGAATCCAGTTTGGCAATGTATTTTTCTTTTCCGCCCATACATTCCATAAGTCCGTATATATCATGGGGGGCATACCAAGTATAATGGCAGGGAGCTCCTTCGGTGATGAAGCGGGTGAAAGAAAAGGCGTTACCGGCATCGGTGAGGAAACTTCCGTCAGCGTATCTGCCTTGGGCATATCCGGTGCTAGGGTTTATTACGTTACGGTAATATCGTGCACGTATCATTAATGTATCATAAAGTCCTGTTTTTTGTGGATCAGGAAAGTAATCATCTGATGTTTCCAACTTTTGCAGGACTTGGGCCAATACGAAATCATCGTATGCATATTCTAAAGTACGTGACACTTGTTCGCAGGTATGAAAGGCTTCTGGTACGCTGTCTTCCAAAGGAATGTATCCATATTTCAGATAAGAATTCAAAGCACGCCGTCCCATTCCGTTTTTATATTCTTCATAGGTGGCGGGAGTCCTGAATGCGTTCCGGAGCATTCCTTCGCAAGCTTTGTTGATATCAAAATTACGGATTCCTTTGATATAGGCATCTCCCAGTGCGGAGATGCAATGATCGCCTATCATGGCTGCGGTATAACTGTTCCAACAAGGAAATATAGGCAGCCAGCCGCCTTGTTCATATTTGTCCACCAATGATTGCATCATGTCTCCGGCTTTCTTTGGGGTTAGGATATTGACTAAAGGATGGAGAGCACGGTAAGTATCCCACATACTGTAATCTTCATAGTAATTTCTACCGTTGGCTGATTGTCTGAACGGGTGTCCTGTGGAAAAAGAAGGATAGCGCCCGTCTACATCATTGAATGTACGTGGCAGGAATGAGGCACGGTAGAGTGCTCCGTAAAATTTCTCTTTATCGTTTCGGTTGTTTGTCTGTACTGTAACTTGTGAAAGCCTTTGTTCCCAGATGGAGTTCAGTTCCTGTCGGGTGCGGTCAAAATCCCAATGAGGTATCTCGGTGTCCAGATTCTTTTGAGCGCCTTCCATGTCAGTAAAAGAGGAAGCGGCTTTGATTAATACGGGTTCTTCTGGGTGTATTTTGAACCGGAGATATGCACCTATACCTGTTCCATCGGCTATCTGTCGTTGTCCGGCGAAGAGACTGTCATGCCGGAATGTACCATATTCTTCTATTTCATTTTGATATTCAATGATAAAGTACCCGTTGTATCCGGCGGGTTCTCCCCAGCCTTGATAGATGCGGTGGACGGGATTGTATCCGCGTATCTGTTTTTTTATGGTATCGATTTCAATATATCCTTTCCCTTCATCACTGTTAGGATTGACTATGAGATAAGCATCTTCCGGTTGGTTATAAGTGAATCGGAAAATGGCTGAACGGGAACGTCCGGTCATTTCTGCAAAGATGGAATAATCTTTGAGAAGGACAGAGTAATAGGCGGGCGTTGCTGTTTCTTCTTGGTGAGAGAACAGGCTTCCTCTGTCTTGGGGAAGATATTTCAGTGTACCCGATACAGGCATCAAGGTCATGGAACCGTAATCCTGTGTACAACCTCCGACAATCCAATGTGAATTGCGGAAACCTTGTATTTTCGTATCTTTGTAATAATAGGGAGCCTTACATTTTGCTTCTGTATCTTGTGTTTGGGGAGTCCAAAAGTTCATTCCGTTGGGCTCTAGGACGGCAGGCAGCGTCTGTCCGTATTCTTCGGTATTTTTGCCGAAAAGTTCTGCGGTGTGGGTTGCGCTTGGTGCAGTGCCCGTACGGGTATCTACGTAGAACAGTAGGGATTCTTCCTGATGACCGATACAAGACATGAACAGGCTACATAGAATCAGCAGATAAGATAGGGTACTTTTCATGGCTCTTCTTGGAAAAGGGTTATTTTTTAATCTCCTGATGGAGTATTTTTATAAAGAGTTCCGGCCGGTCCAGATTGACTAAATCGGGATGGACTTCAATCGCTTTTTTATATTCTTTTTCACTCGCATTCTGAATAGCAGCCATTATCTTGATATGATTGCTTTTGCAGAATTCTTTGAATTGATGAGTGATATTGAGGATATCTGTTTCTACATAGGCCGGGGTGCATATTTTCATCCATTTCTCCAGAGCCGCTATATTGGAGGCATTTACTTTAATCTTCATTTCCGGAGCGATTTTGATAAATTCTTTCAGCATTTCTGAGTCTGCAAACCAGAAGAAACTTTTATTTTCATATCCTTTTTGGCGTACTAATGTAATCAAATCTTTTATCGGAGTTCCTCGTTTTACATCAAAAAAAATGTGTGCCTTTCCTTGTAGGGTATCTAGCATTTCGGCTATACGGGGTACGTGAATGCCGGTAAATCGAGAACTGAACCAACTGCCGGCGTCTAATTTTTCAATATCTTTGGATAGCATATCTTGAATGGGACCTTTACCGTTGGTAGTACGGTCTAAAGTTTCATCATGCAGATTATAAAGTATATTGTCTTTACTTTTGCGCACGTCCACTTCTATCCAGCCGGCTCCATGTTTCAATGCAGCTAGAGCTGATGGAATGGTGTTTTCCGGCGCTATATGGTTCGCTCCTCTGTGTACTACGATTTCGATAGAGTCCTGGTACATCATTTTATGGGCATGTATAGGAAATGGGAATAATGCCAAGATGGATGTCGCGATATGAAGTAATAAGATTTGATGACGTTTCATGAATTATTTTTTGCCTTAAAGGTTTTTATAAGAGCTTGCCGTAACAAGCCCTTATAAAAACTTATTTAATTTATCAATAACCGTAATTTTGCTTCCAGTTGGTGTTTGAATTCATCAAGCCGACAGATACAGGGAAGATTCTACGCCATTTCTCGGTCTTGGCTTCCGGATGATATTGATTTTTATATCCCCAGTCGTCTTCGAACTTTCCAAAACGGATTAGGTCATTGCGACGCCATGTTTCTGCGTAAAATTCACGTGCACGCTCTTCAAGCAACTCGTCCAATGAAGGAGAATGCTCCAATAATGGAGCGTTACAGTAGCTGCGTATTTGGTTGAACAGGGATTGTGGCGTATCACCGTTCGTAGCTGTTGCTCCCCGTAGAATAGCTTCTGCTTTCATCAGCAGAATATCTGCATAACGGAAGATAGGTACATCATTGCTTTGATTCCGGTTATAGAGGTTATAATCGTCTGCTTGAATAGCCCATTTGATGCATCGGTATCCCTGGCACCATGCGTTCAAGTCATTTCCAAGATCCATTTGGTCATTCAAGATGGTGATATTCTTGGTGAGGACAACTTGTTGTCCGTTGTATATATAAGGTTCTGTTCCCATTGTATGTGTGCTGATGTCATAATAGTTGATCGCACCTTTCATGATGATGTCATTGCGTTCATCTCCTTCCAGGCAAAAACGGTCTGCTGCTTCAGGAGTGACGATGAAAACGCCTCCAGCATTTTTGGATAGTGTTATACCGAACAGTCCTTTGCCGTCCGCGCCGTCATTGTTGAATTTAGGCCAGAATTGAAAACGGGCGTAAGTATTGGCTCTGGTTGATGTTTCATTATTTTGGTATGGCATTGCATAGATGAAATCTTTGATCTGATAGCCGTTGTCCGGCATGAATTTCTTGCGATAACCATCACTGAGGTTGAAATGACCAGAGGCGATGATATCATCGCAATATTTTATGACATCATTCAATTTGGAATTAGTCATGCTTGGATCATAAGTAGCTACATCATCACAGGTATAAACAGCCCAGTTTATATAGAGTTTGGCAAGGAGAGCCTCAGCCATCCATTTGGTTGGCTTGCCATAAGTGGAAGCATCAACATCTTCTTTTAAACCGCCGGAAGCCAAAGCACGAAGCAGGTCGCTTTCGATAAATTTTGTAATTTCGGAACGGGGAGAACGGTCGATAGCTTCAGAATCGCCGATCAAGTGGTCTAATTTGGGAGTTGCTCCGAATGTATCCATAAAAATAAAATGATAGAAAGCACGCATGGCAAGTGCCGGAGCAATCAAGGCTTCTTGTTCGGCATTGTTTTCATCCTCTCCACCCAGGTCAAAAATTGCTTGATTGCACTTTGTGATTGCAGCCGGAATATCACCGGCCCAGTCCACGTGTGCGTCTCCTGGAAGGCTGGCATGAAGAGAGGAATGGATATAATTGCCGCCATCATACCAGTTACCACCAAATGTCACTGCCATGAATTCATCAGAGGACAGCAGGGCAGCTTCCATATAACGACGTCCTAATGCTCCGCCGAATCCATAATACAAACCTGCCATTTTCGCTTCTTTGGCAATTTCGGAATCCGGGTATTCGGTATAAGTGGACTTAAGATCCACATTTAGATCTGTGCAGGCGGAGAAGGTAAGCAGACTACCTACCAGCCAGGTTGTTAATTTTATGTTATTTTTCATATCAGTTTTCAATTATATGGTTAGAAATTCATGTTTACACCGATCATAAATGAACGGGTACGCGGATAGTAATTGGTACGTCTGTCCATGCCCGGTTCCAAGCCTCCAAGGTTGATTTCCGGATCACGACCGGAGTAACCGGTAATGGTGAATACATTATTACAAGTAGCGTATAGCTTGAGCGAGTTTATCCAGTTACCAATTTTGCCGAAAGTATATCCCAATGAAACCGAGGACAGACGGAAATAACTACCGTTCTCTATCCAGCGATTGGATGGTGCTTGAGATTGTGTGTCTGTAGCACGGTGTTCGGTAGCTACGCTTTTTAATACATTGCGGCCTTCTTTCACAAAAGAAACATTAGAGTATTGTTCTGCAGTGGCGTTGTAGATATCTTGTCCAAGAACACCAGTAAAGAATAAATCGAGATTCCAGTTCTTGTATTGGAAGTTATTGCTCCAGCCTAAATTTAAATCAGGTTGTGCACAGCCGGTAATAGTACGGTCTCTATCAGTTTCAGGATCTGTGGTCGTTTCGCCTGTACGCTCACCCGTTTCAGGATCGTGTACATAAAAGATGGATACTCCTTGGTTATTGTAGCCGGCCCATTCGTAGGTGTAGAAGGTGCCGATAGGATGTCCTTCCATGATGCGCTGTACGTCTGCATTTGAAGAATAACCTGCGATTTCAGGATCGGCTGCACGGATATAATCTACGGAATATTCGCTATTGGATATACTTTCTACGTTATTTTTATTATGAGATAAGTTCAAACTGGTTTGCCAAGAGAAATTTTTTGTTTGTATAGGAGTGGCATTAATGGTAAATTCAATACCTTTATTGCTGATATCTCCCACATTGGCCGGCATGGTTCCGAAAGGATAGCGGTTTGTGGAAACCTCGTAAGTGTATATCAGGTCGCTGGTACGCTTGTCATAGTATTCGATGGTTCCTCCTAATCTGCCTCCAAAGAAGCTGAAGTCCAGCCCGATGTTCAACATGGCTGTACGTTCCCATTTTAGGTCTGGATTGGCATTTGAGGCGGCTGCCAGGGTATGGTAACTATTCTGTGTGCCATTGGCGTTTGTATAGTTGAACCAACCTGAAGTACTGTAAGTCTGGATAGCCGAATAAGCTCCGAATCCGAGTGAGTTACCACTAACACCATAACCAACACGGAACTTCAAGTCATCGAAAACATTTAAATCTTTGATGAACTTTTCTTCGCTCATACGCCATGCCAACGATGCAGATGGAAAAGTTCCCCAACGGTTGTTCTTTCCAAAAGCAGAGGAGCCGTCACGGCGAATTGTTGCTTGAAGCAGGTATTTGCTGTTAAAGGAGTAGTTGATACGTCCATAAAATGAGATCATACGTAAAGTTTCCAAATGACCGTTATTATTGCTGGTGATACCGCCATTCTGCCAATCCATTTTATTGGCAAGGTTCAGATTATAAAAGGTGGTGTTATCATTGTAAAAGTCGTAGACATCCAGACCGAAACTGTCATTGTCATCATTCTGTTCCCATGAATAACCGGCCATCAGGCCCAGTTTGTGGATATTGGCGAATGTATGATCATAGTTTATGTATGTTTCAAGAATTTTTTTCTTGTTTTCTGTTGCAATACGTTTAGCTTCGCCATTTCGGGTGTTATATTGGGATTTGCTGGTATGGTATTCGTTCCATATATATTGTTCGTCTTGATAGGAAAGACTTAAGTTCCATTTCAAGTCCTTAGTGATATCTAAAGTACCTTTGGCTGTTCCTTGAAGGAGTTTCTTGTTATTTTCAAAAGTATCTTCATTGATCATGGATACAGGATTGAAGTTTTGAGAGATAGTTTTGTCACTATACCAAGAACCGTCTGCATTGGTGACAGGAACTAGTGGAGAATAATAATTCATGGCATCGAATACGGATTGGCCATCTTTGGCGGAATCAACGGTGGTACCTTTTGATTGTGCGGCATTCACATTAAAGGCTAAGGTGAGCCGATCATTCAGTGCTTTGGTTTGCAAGAATGCGCGGCCGCCGAAACGCTCGAAATCTGTACCACGTACGATACCTTGTTTGTTTTGATAACTCATGCTGGCACTGTATTGAGTCTTTTCTGAACCGCCATTGATAGAAACGTTGTGGTTATGACTGATTGCTGTGCGCAGTACTTCATCGTTCCAATTGGTGTTTGCTCCTTTGTCATTCGGAAGAGTGATGTTATTTTCCTTGGCATAGGTGCGGAGTTCGTCGGCAGTCATCATATCTAAACGCTTGGCAATGTTGTCAAATGCAAGATATGCGCTGTAGTTTACAGAAGTGTGCTCACTTTTACTACCTTTTTTGGTGGTAATCAAGATTACACCGTTAGCAGCCTTGGAGCCATAAATAGCCGTTGCAGAAGCGTCACGAAGTACGTCAATGCTTTCAATATCTTCGGGAGCAATCAGACTTAATGACATACCGGGAATACCGTCAATAACATAATAAGGTTCCATTGCCGCACCGGTACGCAGAGAAGAAGCCCCACGTAAAGAGATAGAAGCTGTACCAGAAGTCGGGTCGCTGCTTTGTACTACCGTCAAACCAGGAACTTTACCTTGCAACAACTGTCCAGGGTCAGAATAAACTCCTACATTCAGTTTGTCTGCTTTCACAGTGGTAATGGAGCTGGTTACATCCTTACGACTCATACTGCCATAACCTACTACCACAACTTCATCTAATGTTTTAGAATCTTCTTCCATAATAATCTTCAGAGAAGATCCTTTTACTGTAATTTCCTGGGTAGTGTAACCCACGTAAGAGAATACGAGTGTCTTTCCTTGTGCTACATTCAGTGTAAACTGTCCGTTAAAGTCAGTGATAACACCGTTGGTAGTACCTTTTTCCACTACATTTACCCCGATGAGAGGTTCTCCGGTTTTGTCCGTAACAAGACCGTTGAGCAAATGCCAGTGTACTGTTTAATAGGAGTAATGCAAAGACTACTATCTGTGCAAATGTCCTTTGGGTTAGAGATTGTACGTTTAGCATAGAATTTAATTTTGGTTTTGATTAATATGTTCTTGTTTAATACTGTATAGTTCTCTATATATTGTGAATCTGTTGTTACAGTTTGATGTATATTTTCTTAAGATATAGTGGATAACCGATACACCCCAAAAACAGAGTGAAAACGAGGGCGTAGACAGCTGAGGCAAGGTAGACGTCGGTTATTCCTGAATGAATGGCTGCATAGGCTGCCGCCTTCCATCCGGTACTTCCCATCATAATGGCAAGTACTTCGCTCAGTACATAGAGGAATAGGGGGTTGACGCCGAAGATGATGAAGAAGCGGCACCATTTTTGTTTATTCCTTATGTCTATATAATACATTAATGTGGCAAGTGACATGGAAGCCGCTCCGCAGGTCACCAGAACAAAAGTAGGAGACCATATTCTTTTATTTAAAGGCAGCGCATCTGCCAACAAATAGCCGATACTCATCAGAATGAATCCGGTCAAGAACAAACGGAGCACTTTGTTTTCTGTCTGATGGCTTTGTATTATCCATTTTCCACATGAAAAACCGATACAAGTGTGGGCGATAGCAGAGAGAGTGCTTACAAATCCTTCCGGATCAATCGGGCTCTTCTGATAGAGATGTGCTTCGCCGAAAAGTTGCCTGTCAATGATGGATAAAATATTGCTTTCATCGCAGGTATAACCGTTCCCCATGCATAATATGACAGTGTAACTTACCAGTAAGATAAAGGTTAATGTGGGGATGAACTTATGATTCATAAATAGGGCTGTAAAAGAAATAACACAGTAACATAAAGCAATGCGTTGCAGTACCCCGGGAATGCGCAGATGGACAAAAGGCAGGAAGTCACCTTCACATACATGGTCAAACCAACCGATTGCCCATCCGATGCATAGAATAAGAAATGTGCGTTTCAATATCTTGGTTACCACTTGTAGGGAAACGTTGAAATTGAATTTGTTCAATGAAATATATGTTGAAATACCCATGATGAACAGAAAGAAAGGAAAAACCAAGTCACAAGGTGTCAGTCCGTTCCATGCAGAATGTTGTAAAGGTGCATACGACACTTTGCCTCCTGCATTGTTGACCAGAATCATTCCTGCTACAGTGATGCCCCTGAGTGCATCGAGTGACAAAAGCCTCTTTTTAATGGGCAGTGCCTGCTGTGCGGTTTCTGTATCGAGTTCTTTCTTTTTCATCTTACTATCAATTGTTTATCAATGTTATAGCCTCTTTCGCTACTTCTATACAATCACCTTCGGCAGATGCCGCATAGGTGTTCTTTGCCAGTGTCCATGGTTCTTCCAGGGCATACCAATCTATGGTCATGGCTGGATTATCGGCAGTGGGGGTTGATGAATTACCTACTGGCAGTACAGGAAGTTTGCCATCCAGTTGGTCTTGCAGTACTTGCCAGTATTTTTCCCAACGTTTATAATAAAAGTCGCGCAGTAGTCCGTTCCATTCTTTATGGGCATAATCTCGTAACTTGCCGATGTCGGCGCAGTAACGGTTTCCCCATGTGGTGATTTGTACGCGGGCATTCCATTCGTAGAGGTCTTTCTCTTCAGATGTACTTCCTAGATTGCGCGCTTGTTGAATCCAGTTCCCTACTTTGAATTCTTTGCGTGTGCCCAACAGTTTGTCTTGCATTATCAGTAGTTCCAAGAACTGTCGGGTATGTGTGGCATAACTTTTTTTATCGAAGCTTTTAAAGTCGGCAACAGCGTAATTGTACACTATTCGGGCACGGTCGGCAATGGCTTGTCGGGTGATATCAACTAGATCATATTCAAAGTTGTTGTTACCGCGATATTTGTGTGCTACGCTCACCATCAATCGTGCGGCTTCTGCTGTGGTAGTGGGGTCGTAATAGTTGCACATTTTGCTCCAGCTGGATGCTTGGAAATTATTCAGTGATGGGCGCCCGCAAAAGATACTTTCGTGAGGACCTTGTTGGTTGTTGCCTGCCGGACAGTTGTAGATACCGTTTGCCAGGATCTGCCAAGCTTGCCAGATAGATTCATCGTCTGTGCCATAGCGTGCGCGGATGTATTGTTTTATCCATTCTTCTTTGGTAAACTTTTCTGCACGCCAAGGTAGTTCGCACATCAGTTCGAACATAACGGGATTATTTTCAATGCCTTCCATTGTCAGACCGATGCCTTTTAGCTGAGCGGCCAGTGGGTTGTCTTTGGTCAGGTAAAAATTATGAAGAAGTTGGTCCATCCTTCCATGCAAACCCACGTTCCCACCGAAATTTCCCAACAGGCAGAACAACCAGTTGTGTTCTTCGTATCCTTTGTCTCGTTTCCATATAGAGGGAATGCCCCACATGGGACGACATTCGCTAAATAAATCAAGGATGAGCAGATCGCCGGGATTCAGCGCTTTCATCATTTCCGGGCGTGGATTTTCTGTCCATCCCTGCACCACCCACACAGCTTTTGGATTAGCCTTTTTCATTGCATCCATAATAGCCTTGCCGGCTTTGCCGAAGTCTAGTCTGGCAGGCAAGCTTTTGGCTTCATGAAAAGGATCGATGGAGTAGTAGTCACTTGTTCCATACAGCTTTTCGGTTTCTTCGTAAAAAAGGCTGGCAATCTGGGTAAACTTGGGATCGTCGGGCAGTAAGATTCCCGGTCGGTCAAATCCGTTCCATTTGTTGAGAGTGCTTTGGGCGGATTCCGAGGAAGTGTTGCTTAATGTTTTCTCTTCTTTTCCACCATCAATACGTTTTCCCAAATCCAGTTTGGAGGGGATCATACCCGAGTAACCGGGCAGTACGGGGTGCATTCCCCATTCTTTCATTCGTTTCAATATTTTTTTCTGCAAGTCTTCTTGCTGTTTATACCAACTATCGGGGTTAGGGCCTCCCCAGCCTTCCAAATTGTTCATTTCCCACCAGGCAAGGAATGCTGGTCCGGCAATAAAATCATTGATTTGCTGTTTGGAAAATCCTAAGCGGAGTAATAGGTTACGCCACACACATTCATGTCCTACGGCAGCAAGTGGCAGGTTGATGCCATGCAGTGCCATCCAGTCCAGTTCCTCTTCCCAACGTTTCCAATCCCAAAATGCCATGGAGTAGGAGTAGGTGCAGTAATTGAAATCATAACGCAGGGCCAGATTTGTTTCGTGGCGTTCTTTACGGAAGACGGGAGGAAGAACATTGGGTAGTGAGGCATGCATACTGTTCCATGACAGGTGGATTCCGGCATGATACTTTAAGTACCAGTTGATTCCGGTTGCTATATTAATATAGGTATTGCCTCGTATCACTACCTTGTCGCCTTTTTGGTCCAACTCGAAAAAGTCATTTGAGCTTTTGTGTAGTTCGACTACGAACTTGTCCGATGCTCCCTTGTCTATCCTTTCCAGCATTCCCTTGATAGGGTTTGCCAGTATACCGGAGGGGAGTAGTATCAGCCAGCTCAATAATAAGA
>OMFF01000208.1_pt1 | contig 26041 bp, 23 predicted proteins | sample 1645581 | NCBI WGS metagenome assembly OMFF01 (sample SAMEA103958140, study PRJEB25191) | human gut metagenome | biome: human-associated habitat [ENVO:00009003]; feature: intestine environment [ENVO:2100002]; material: feces | place: Germany | collected 2013/2015
GAGTCTCAGCCGTCTTTTTGCCCCACTTCTTCAGTTTGAAAAACGAGAAATACATGCAGTATTCCTTCGTTTTCCAAACTTTGAATTGGGGCAAAAATCCTGGCTGAGCCTTCTTGCCAAATTATGCGGTGTTGCCCTTGATTTCCCCGCCGTTTTTTTCTATAATACATTTGCCGCTTTCCGATTCTCCCCGTACCGGAAGCGGAAAGACTACCCGCGGCGGAAGTCCGCGGTATTTCCACAGGAAACCATCCGAAGTCTTCCCGTGCCCCGCCATCCGCCCCTGTCCCGGCAGTTTCCGGTATTGGTCGGATGATCCATACAAAAACAAAAAACGGAGGAATTGTTATGTCTGCATCCTGGCTTCGTGACGCCGTATTTTATGAAATATATCCGCAGAGCTTCCGGGACTCCAACGGAGACGGCATCGGCGACCTTCCCGGCATCACCGAAAAGCTGCCCTACGTGAAGAGCCTCGGCTGCAACGCCCTGTGGATCAATCCCTGCTTTGACTCTCCCTTCAAGGACGCGGGCTACGACGTCCGGGACTATAAGAAGATTGCGCCCCGCTACGGCACCAACGAGGATATGGCGCAGCTGTGCCGCCGCGCCCACGCGCTGGGGATCCGGGTTCTGCTGGATCTGGTTCCCAGCCACACCAGTGAAGAACACGAATGGTTCCGCAAGAGCGGCGAGGCCGAGCCAAACGAATATTCCGGCCGGTACATCTGGACGGATCATGCCTTTGCCGGGGGCGACGGTATGCCCTTCATCGGCGGCGAATACCCTCGCAGCGCCACCTATATCATCAACTTCTTCAAATGTCAGCCCGCCCTGAACTACGGCTACCGGGAACGCCGGGAACGCTGGCAGCAGAGCATCACCAGTCCTGACGCCCTTGCGACCCGGGAGGCCATGAAGGATGTGATCCGGTTCTGGCTGGATCTGGGCTGCGACGGCTTCCGGGTGGATATGGCGGAGTCTCTCGTGAAGAATGACGGCACGGAAAAGCTTGCCACCATGGAGGTCTGGCGGGACATTCTGGGCGCCATTCACAAGGAATATCCGGATGCTGCCTTCGTTTCCGAGTGGAATCATCCGGACAAGGCTCTGCGCTGCGGCTTTGACATGGACTTTTATCTCAACTGGGACGGCAACGGCTACAGCACCATGATGCGGGACTACACCCTCCGGGACGGCTGCGGCAGCTACATCGGCAATACCGGCTTCTTCTCCCGGGATTCCGGCACCGACGTGAGCCGGTTCCTTGCGGACTACCTGCCCCAATATCATGACAGCCGCGACCACGGCCTGTGGTGCTTCATTACCTGCAATCACGATACCCCCCGTCCCGCCGCGGGGCTGACAGACGCGGAACGGCGGCTGGCCTTTGCGTGGATCTTCACGATGCCCGGCGCTCCCTTCCTGTACTACGGCGATGAGCTGGGCATGGACTATCGGGTCATCCCCACCAAGGAGGGCGGCTACCACCGCACCGGTTCCCGGACGCCCATGCAGTGGGATGCAGGCCCCAACCTCGGATTCTCCGAGGGCGCGGCAGAGGATTTGTACCTGCCCGTGGAAGCCGACGCGCGGCACACCGTGCAGGCGCAGGAGCTTGACGAGAATTCCATGCTCTCCCATGTCAAGCGGCTGATTGCCCTGCGTCACGCCGAGCCGGAGCTTCAGAACTACAGCCCGTTTGCCGTCTATGCTGCCCGCGGCCGCCTGTTTGCCTACAAGCGGGGGAGTCTGCTGGTCGCCATGAACCCCGGCAGCGGTGAGGAGACCTGTCAGCTGGACGAAGCCTATATTCCCCTCTTCACCGTCGGAACCCCCGCCATGGAGGGAGATACGCTGCATTTGCCTGCCCAGAGCTTTATCGTGCTGAAGCCCAAGGAGAAAGCCGCTCCTGCTCACGCTTAGGAAGCCTCTGATACCAGGGATGCTCTGAATAAATCGGCTGCTGCCGGAGCGCGGGCAGGGTCTGGCTGAAAACCGTCATCATGCCAAAACAGCGAGGAATTTCCGCCTGCTGTGCACCATTTTTCCTTGCAATACACAAAGTATTCCCGCGAAAAAATGGCTTCATCAGACGGAAAATCCCTCGCTGTTGGTCATATTCCCGGTTTTTAGCTAGACCCTAACCGGTTCGCTCGACAACTGCGTTATTTCGGCGTCCCTTGGGACGCTTACATTGCTGCGCTTTTTCTGCCTCAGGGCTGCCTCCGGACCCATAATGATGTTTTACGGTACCCCCCTTTTACCCCGCCGCGTCCAGCATATTCTCGATAAAAATCCCATACCCCGTAGTCGGATCGTTCACCAGTACATGGGTCACGGCGCCTACCAGCTTGCCGTCCTGAATAATCGGGCTTCCGCTCACGGGTGATTGCCATTATGGACAACACGATATGTTTGTAAAGCTTTTTCCTTTGTACTGTTGATAGCCAATTGCTTTCTTTTGCGCTGTATGGTAAAATATCCAAAGAAAAAGGTGTGTTTCGTTTCATGAGAATGGAGGATTTGCAAATGCTGATGAACAGTGGCGAGTACTTGAATTTGGTACAGAGTATCAAGCAGGAAATCCAAAGTGCGCAATATAGGGCAGCGCTGAATGTCAACAGGGAACTGATATGCCTGTACTACGACATTGGGTCAGCCATCAACGAGCATAAAACCTGGGGAAATAAATTTATTGAGAACCTTGCTACAGACATTAGGCTGGCATTCCCGGAAGCAAAAGGGTATTCGGTGCGAAATCTCAAGTATATGGCGAAATTTGCGACGACCTATCCGGATCGGGAATTTGTGCAGACGGTGTCTGCACAAATTCCATGGTCTCATAATGTAGCAATTCTGGATAAGGTAAAAACAGAGGAGCAGAGGGAATGGTATATCCGAAAAACGGCTGAAAATGGATGGTCGCACAGTGTATTGGTTCATCAAATTGAAAGCAATTTATACGAAAGACAGGTTATTGCAAACAAAGTTAATAATTTTGAAACGCACCTTGCTTCCCCGCAAAGTGAGCTTGCCGCACAGACAATGAAAGACCCCTATGTGTTTGACTTTATCCCGTTTAAAGAAGATATGATGGAGCGGGATATTGAACAGGCACTTGTGAAAGATGTTACAAAGCTACTGTTGGAATTGGGAACAGGATTCGCCTTTCTTGGAAATCAATATCACCTGAATGTGGGTGGAGATGATTTTTACATTGATTTGCTGTTTTACAATCTGAATCTTCGCTGTTATGTGGTGATCGAACTGAAAACCGGTGAATTCAAGCCGGAATATGCCGGGCAGCTGAATTTCTACCTTTCAGCGGTGGATGGGATTCTAAAAAAGGATGACGACCACCCCTCCATCGGTCTGCTGCTGTGCAAGAGCAAAAATGACCTGGTGGCGGAATATGCACTCAAGGATATGTCCAAGCCCATGGGCATCAGTGCGTATAAAGTAACCAGCAGCCTGCCGGAAGAACTGCAACGGCAACTGCCATCGATTGAAGACATTGAAAAACGGATTCAAAGGGAATAATTTCACGGGGATGACATTTGCTGTCCCTGCATTCATAAATCGGGAATTTGTGGAGGTAAGTATGATAGTACCTGTAGATGAAACAAATCTTCTTCAAGCCGCAACCATCCATTCAATATCCTGGAAGGAATCGCATCGTGCATTTTGTTCTCCTGATTTCATAGAAACACACACGCCAGATCGGCAACGGGAGTATTTGAGAAACAAGATGAATAACAGAACAAAGCTCTATATGCTTGTAGAAGAAAAACCAATAGGGGTTGTTTCTGTAACAAAGGGTTTAATAGAGGATCTTTATATTCTTCCAGATATGCAAAACATGGGTTATGGAACGAAATTGTTACTATACGCAGTAGGCCAATGTACGGATACCCCTACGCTGTGGATTCTTGAGAATAATATAAATGCTGAGAGACTCTATCGTCGAATAGGCTTTAAGGAGACAGGGAGAAAGAACGCAATAACAAATAAACTTGATGAGATTGAGTTCGCATTGACATAAATTCCAATTTGACGGAGTAATGGATATGAAAATCCGAGAAGTGAACGAGAATAAAAAGCGGTTTATATCATTATTGTTATTAGCTGATGAACAGGAGAGCATGGTTGATCGCTATCTTGAAAAAGGAACTATGTATGTGCTTGAAGACAATGATGTAAAAGCTGAATGTGTTGTCACCGATGAAGGTAACGAAATACTTGAAATCAAGAATATAGCAGTCGATCCGGAAAATCAGGGAAAGGGCTATGGCAAAGCACTAATTGATTTTCTTGCCAGTAAATATGCAGATGAATATTCTGTTTTGCAAGTTGGAACAGGTGACAGTCCATTGACGATACCATTTTATGAAAAATGTGGATTTGTTCGTTCTCACAGGATCCCCAATTTCTTTACTGACAATTATGACCACCCAATTTATGAGGGCGGTGTACAACTAACGGATATGGTATATTTGCAAAGACATATATAACTTCCGGTTTATCGAACTAGCTCTCCCGGAAAACCTCTCCGGGAGAGCTGTTTTTCACCCCGCCGCGTCCAGCATATTCTCGATAAAAATCCCATACCCCGTAGTCGGATCGTTCACCAGTACATGGGTCACGGCGCCTACCAGCTTGCCGTCCTGAATAATCGGGCTTCCGCTCATGCCCTGCACAATGCCCCCCGTGGCTTCCAGCAGCGTTTCGTCCGTCACCTTCAGCAGCAGATTTCGCCCGTCTGTCCTGTCTTTTGGATAAATTTTCAGAATTTCCACAGAATACTCCCGTGGCGTATCGCCGCTGACTGTGGACAAAATGGCGGCCTTGCCGGTGTGGATGTCTTCTTCGGAGGCGGTGGGCAGCGGTTCGCCTTTCCAGCCCCGCTTCGTCACGCCGAAGACGCCCTGCGGCGTGTTCCGCAGAAGTTCCCCGATGACGGTATCCGTGTTCGCCGTGCCTTTCAGCTGCCCCGGTTCCCCGCACTTGCCCTTTTTTACGGTGAGAACCGCGGCGTCATAGGCATCGCCGCTTTTCATGCGCAGGAGATTCCCTTTTGTGTTGCTGACGCCGTGACCCAGCGCGCCGAACCTGTGGGTATCCGGGTCATAAAAGGTGATGGTGCCGATTCCGGCGATGCCCTGCCGCAGATAGACCCCAAGCCGCGGCCCGGAGTCGCTCTGCCGGGTGGGAACGGTCACGGTGCAGCGGCGGTTCCCCCGGCGGACGATCAGCTCGGCGTCGCCGTCGCAGCCCTCAAGCGCCCGGCGGACATCCTCGGTGCAATCAATGGTGGTCGTGTCGATCTGGACGATCTCGTCACCGATCTTCAGTCCGGCGGTTCTGGCCTCGGCGCCCAGAACGTCGTCAAAGGCAGCCACCGTGACCGTATTGTCGCTGAGCTGCAAACCCACGATCTTCCCCACGGGGATCAGCAATTCTGCTGCCCGGGCGTTTATAGGAAGCAGCGTCATCGCGACAGCAAAAATCGTCAGAAATTTCCCGATTCGTTTCATTTTTTCAGCCCTCCTCATGTTCGTGCCTGCCTTGTTAATATGACCCGGGCTGAAAAACATAACCGCTGTAAATGTCGAAAAATAAGGAACAGAATGGGGACTTTGGCGTTTTTTGTCTTGATTCTCATTTTATATTTGGGAACCTCTGAATAAATCGTCTGCGGCCGTGAGCGAATCTTTTCCGTCCACTCTTCGGTATCGAAAGCGGGAAATACACAAAGTATTCCGCCGTTTTCGATACCTCGATTGGCCGAAAAATCTCTCGCTCACAGCTCTTGCCGATTTAGGGTCTATCTGAAAACCGGGAATATGACCAACAGCGAGGGACTTTTCGCCTGCTGAAGCCATTTTTCCGCAGGAATACTTTGTGTATTACAAGGGAAAATGGTGCACAGCAGGCGGAAAAGACCCGCTGTTTGGGCATGTTGACGGTTTTCAGATAGACCCTAATCAGAGCTTCCTTTGGAATTTGCTCCGTACCGCCGCGGCGGATTTTTCTTTTTTATTTTGCCTATTGACAAAGTAGGTTGGTAATGCTATATTACCCATAGACTTACTAGGTAAATACCTCAGGAGGAATCAACTGTTATGCAAGTTTATGCTGACAACGCGGCAACAACGGCCATGAGCCGAACGGCCATCGACGCCATGCTGCCCTATCTCGACAATATCTACGGCAACCCCTCCAGCCTGCACTCCGTGGGTCAGAGGGCGAAGGAAGCCCTGGACGCCGCCCGTGAGACGGTCGCCCAGTGCTTAGGCTGCGAGCCCCGGGAGATCATCTTCACCTCCGGCGGCAGCGAGGCCGACAATCAGGCCATCATCTCCGCCGCCCGCTACGGCGAGAAGAAGGGCAAAAAGCACATCATCACCACCGCTTTTGAGCATCACGCCGTGCTGCACACGCTGGCGAAGCTGGAAAAAGAGGGCTTTGAAGTCACCTATCTGGACGTCCGGAAGGGACACAACGTCACCGCTCAGCAGGTGAAGGACGCCATCCGTCCCGACACCTGTCTTGTCACCACCATGTACGCCAACAACGAGATCGGCTCCATCCTGCCCATCGCGGAGATCGGTGCCGTCTGTAAAGAAGCGGGCGTGCCCTTCCACACCGACGCCGTTCAGGCCGTCGGCCATCTGCACATCAACGTCAAGGAGCAGAACATCGATATGCTCAGCCTGTCCGGCCACAAGTTCCACGGCCCCAAGGGCGTGGGCGCGCTGTACGTCCGCCGGGGCTTCCCCCTGGTAAGCATCATCGAGGGCGGCGCGCAGGAGCGGGGCAAGCGCGCGGGTACGGAGAACATCCCCGGTATCTGCGGCATGGCGGCAGCGTTGAAGGAAGCCTGCGACCACATGGACGAGAACATGCCCAGAGTCGCCGCCATGCGGGACCGGCTGATCGAGGGGCTGAGCAAAATTCCCCACAGCGCCCTGAACGGCGACCCCGTGAACCGTCTGCCCGGCAACGTCAGCTTCTGCTTTGAGGGCATCGAGGGCGAAAGCCTGCTGCTGCTGCTGGATATGAAAGGTGTGTGCGCTTCCTCCGGCTCCGCCTGCACCTCCGGCAGTCTGGACCCCAGCCACGTGCTGCTGGCCATCGGCCGGGTACACGACGTTGCCCACGGTTCTCTGCGGCTGTCTCTCAGCGAGTACAATACCGACGAGGAGATCGACCACATTCTGAAGGTCGTCCCCGAGGTCGTTCAGTATCTGCGGAACATGAGCCCCGTGTGGCGGGATCTGCAGACCGGCAAACGGCAGTATATCCTGTAACCGCCCCCCGGCGAAAAAAGTTGATAAGGAGAATGAAATTATGGCACTGTACAGTGAAAAAGTTATGGATCATTTTCAGCATCCCAGAAACGTTGGCGTGATCGAGGACGCCAACGGCGTCGGCGAGGTCGGCAACGCCAAGTGCGGCGACATCATGAAGATCTACCTGAAAATTGAGGACGACATCATCAAGGACGTGAAGTTTGAGACCTTTGGCTGCGGCAGCGCCATCGCCTCTTCCTCCATGGCCACCGAAATGATCAAGGGCAAATCCATCCACGAGGCCATGGCGCTGACCAACAAGGCCGTGGCGGAGGCGCTGGACGGTCTGCCCGCCCACAAGCTCCACTGCTCCGTCCTGGCAGAGGAAGCCATCAAGAAGGCGCTTCAGGACTATTTCGACCGCAAAGGCATTCCCTACGACGAGAAGGATTTCCCCGCCTGCGAACACTGCGCCCACTGCGAGAGCGTATGATCGTATCCACAAAGGGGCGTTATGCTCTGCGGGTGATGGTCTGTTTCGCCCAGCGGGGCGGGAACGAGTACATTCCCCTGAAGGAGATCGCGGAGTCCGAGGGCATTTCCCAGAAATATCTGGAATCCATTATGACGACCCTGTCCAAGGCCGGGTTTGTGGACGCCGTTCACGGCAAAGGCGGCGGCTACCGCCTGAACCGTCCCCCGGAGGAATACACCATCGGCAGCATTCTCAAGCTGACGGAAGGGAGCTTAAGCGCGGTGTCCTGCACCTCCATGGGTGCGTCGGCCTGCTCCCGGACGGAGTGCTGTCAGGCCAAGCCCATGTGGGACAAGCTGGACAGGATGATCGACGGGTTCTTCGAGGGAATCACCCTGGCAGACCTGCTTCACGACAGCGTAACGGCATAAAAGAAACCGGCATGACGAAAATCATGCCGGTTTTTGCTGTAAAATAGCCGTTTACATCTGGAAAATGTTTCCGAGAACCGCACCGTTATTTTCCGGTTCCCGGGGGCGGAGGGAATCGTAGGCCAGAGCGTAGGTGACCTCCACCCGGTTGCGCAGGAAATAGAAAATGACAAAGGTCACTGCTAGATACACGCCGAAGAACAGGAAATAGGCGACCGCGTCGGAGAAAGGCAGGGTGACCCCCAGATCTGGCAGGAGCTGGTCGCCGTAGCCGATTGCAGCGGATACCAGCATGGCGGCGTAGTACCACCACATACTCAAATCCAGCCGGAACAGATTCCAGCGATTGCCCTTTGTCATCATCCGGCTGTCCCGCAGAGCTGCCAGCGCGCCGGTGGCGGGGCGGTCGATGATGAGATAATCCGCCATGCGGTACCAGTAGAATACTGGCGCGGCAAGGGCAAGGGACAGCACGCCAGACAGCACTGCCGCAGGCATCATGGCGTCCATGAGCTGGGCGTAGGTGGCGTCATCCAGCAGGATGCCGGAGGTGCCTGCGTTTTTGACAAGGGGCATCAGAATATCCACAGTCGAATTGGAGAGGGGCGTCATCATGTAGATCGGGATAGCGACGTACATACTTGCCATGGCCACGCCACCGAAAATCAGCCCTTTCAGCAGCGTACAGCGCAGCAGCACCCAGAACCGGTCAAAGCCCAGGCGCATCCCGTTGGGGGAAGCGTACTGTCCCCGGGCAATGCGGAGCATCGTGGACAGATAGCCCAGCTCCAAGCACATGAGAAAAACCGCCTGCACGATGGGCAGCAGCATTTGGGCAGTGGTCAGAGCGGAGCGGACGCCCATGCTTCCAAGGCCGCCGGTCTTGGCGATCTGCTGACTCAGAATGTAACTGACAACAGTCGCCACCGCCGACACGGCAATGGTAATCAGGGAAAAATACAAAATAATTTTCTGTCCTTCCCGGGCGTTGGCGAGCCGCCCGGCGGAAAAATCCTTCAGCTGGCGGGTGTTTCGGATATCCATGAATACGTCTCCGTTTCAAAACTGGCTTTAGCATCAGTTGACAAGGGGACACATGGTTTTCCATGCCCCAAACGGCGTCCGGCTGTGTTATCCTCCAGCCTCCGTTTATGCTCCGGGAAAACTCGAAGACCCGTCGGGCGCTCTGGCGCGTCGATGGCAAGGCAGAGGACGTAGGCTTGCCGGCGCAAGTCAAGGACGATAACGCAGCCAGCGGCGTGCCAGAGCGTCCGACGGGCATGTGTCCCCTTGTCAGCTGATGCTATGATTGTTATAAACGAAATTCGGAAAAATAGCAAATGAAATTTTTGTAACAGTGGAAAAACGGGGAAAGGTATGGTATAATCCGTTCAACCACAGGAAAGAACGGAGGGCAACTATGGAGCTTGGAGAAAAACTGCGCTTGACGCGGCTGGAAGCGGGATTGTCCCAGCGGGCGCTCTGCGGGGACGAGATTACCCGGAATATGCTCTCCCGCATTGAGAACGGCGCCGCCCGGCCGTCCATGAAAACGTTGGGGTATCTCGCCGCGCGGCTGGGTAAGCCTGTGAGCTATTTTTTAGAGGAAGACACCGTCTGTTCGCCTAATCAGAAGATCATGACCGCTGCCCGGCAGCTGTTTGACGGGAAAGATTATGCCGGGGCAATGCGGGCGCTGGCGCAGTACCGCGCCCCGGATGAAATTTACGATCGGGAGCGGCAGCTGCTGGAAATCCTCGTCCAGCTCCACCTCGCCGAAGAAGCCATCGGAGATGGGCGGGAGCCATACGCTTTGGAGCTGCTGGAAACCGTCGCCGATTTGGGGAAATCCGCAGTCTATTATTCCGCAGATCTGGAGCAGCGCAGACTTCTGCTGCTTGCCCGCATTCCGGGGCAGGTCGTTAATTTGCCCGGTCTGGACGAGGCGCTGACCGTGCAGGCCACGTCGGCACTCGCCGGGGGAGACGTCCAACGCGCCGCCCATCTTCTGGATGGGGCGGAAAACCGCACCGCCCCCTGCTGGAACTTCCTCCGGGGGAAATGCCACATGGCGATGGAAGAATTCCCGGATGCGGCAAAATGCTTTCTCGCCGCAGAGGGGGAGTACAACGTCCTCCGGGAGCTGGAGATCTGCTACCGGGAAATGGGCGATTACAAAAACGCCTACATTTATGCCTGCCGTCAGAAGGACGCGCAATAACGAAAAAACGCCGTGCCGCTGAGGAAATTCCTTGCGGCACGGCCTTTTCAATGATTTTACGCTTTTTCCATGACCCAGAGGTTCCGGATCTGCCCCTCGATCTGCTCGTAGCTCCACAGCTTTTCGGAATTGACCACGCTGTTGGGGTCATTGACCTGAAATTCGCCGTCCTTCACGCCCCGCAGGACGATGTAATGTCCCGTGGTGGTGAAATCCCCCTCCCGCATGGCGCAGATGATGGGCTTGCCCGCTTCCAGCGCGTCCACCATCTTTTTCTTGACCAGGGGGATTTCCGTGGCTTTCAGCCCCAGTCCTTCACTGCCCTCGCTGATGAGCGTCCAGGAGGAACCGCTGCCCCGGGAATAGTAGCCGTTTTCCTGGGCAAACCGGGCGACCTGCCGGGGGTTCATGTTTTCGTCGCCGGTAAGGTAGTAGCCAACCATGGCAAGACACGTCGGGCCGCAGCCGGTCTCCGCGATAAATCCCTTCCCGTACTTTTCGTAGCCCCACATGGGGTCCCACTGCAAAAACAGCGGCACGGTCTGGCTGTCCTTCCAGACGCTGAGATCGACCCCCGTGTCCTTCCGGAAGGGGTAGTTCAGCACAAAATCCTTCGTCTCGGGGTTGCGCTCGTAAAGGTCGATCAGGCTCTGGGGATATTCGCCGTAGGAGATGCCCTGTTCCTCGGCAAAAGCTTTCACCGTTTTCTCCGCCTCCGTGCGCTCTCCGTGATAGAAGGAGATGTCCCGGTACAGGTTGTACGCGGGCTTCGCGCCCAGAACCGCCGCCGCGAGAAGCACAACGACGGCTACGGCGATCACCGCCCGCTGTTTCGTTTTCATCATAACCACATCCTTTTTGACGTCCCCATTATACCACGGCATCTTTAGGAAGTCTTTTCGGAGAGGTTAAGAATTCCTTATTTTTAGCCTGTAAGGCATTTTCTGTCATGATGTAATTTATAAAGGGTGGTTTACACCAAGTGTTACGTCATGACTGCGGCTCATTTGTGGTGAATGGAAAACAGTTATGATAAGAACACCGGATATTGTTCTCCTGACGTGCTATGACGAAAACAGAACGTGGTGACAACAAAAGGAGAACCGGGCTTGAACGATTGCCATTCTTGCACCCTTTGTACAACGGAAAATGCAGGCGCGAAATGAGTTTTATCGAGCAGTTGAATTTCCTTTTCATACTGAACTCCAATTAGGGCCTATCTGAAAACCGTCAACATGCCCAACAGCGGGTCTTTTCCGCCTGCTGTGCACCATTTTCCCTTGTAATACACAAAGTATTCCTGCGGAAAAATGGCTTCATCAGGCGAAAAATCCCTCGCTGTTGGTCATATTCCCGGTTTTCAGATAGACCCTAAAATCTTTTTTAAAGATTTTAATTGGAGTTCAGTATGAGAAATTCTTTTTTCTTCGTCCGCACCTGCGCCAGTTCATCGCTGAATGCGGAAATTGTCATCTGTTTATCCATAAGTTTATTATATCACACTCGGCGGTTTTTGGCACCTTTTTCTGTGCGGTATTGCCTTAAAACTGACGCATCCGGAGAAGAAGATTGCCGCAGCACCCATACATAATTCCCCTTTTCCTGCAAATACTTCTACAGGAGCAAACCGCGCGTCACGCGCTTCAAAGGAGAAGAGAATTATGAAGGCAACAGGCATTGTGCGACGGGTGGACGATCTGGGCAGGATCGTCATTCCGAAGGAGATCAGAAGAACCCTCCGTATCCGCGAGGGCGACCCGTTGCAGACATCATTGACACGGTGGGAGAAATTCTGTTTTTCTATGTTGGATTTGGCTAAAAGACGGGGGTGGTAGTTGTACATAGTGACGAAGAAAGGCTTCGGAACTGTGCATATCCGAAAGGGGGAAATTGAGATGAGAGAAGTCACTTCCTGCGAATTTAACATGGACACCGCCTGTGTGGAGCTTCACTTTTCCGATGGCAGCATGGTCGCTATCAGCACCATCGCCGTGGAAAACGAAGTTGCAGACAGTATGTATCAACGTTCAGAGTTGGATTGGCTGATTTACAATAAGCCAATGGAATATGCGCAGCTGGTGCTAGGCGGTGAGATTGAGAAATATCTTACAATATTACGTAATTACAGATGGCCTCTGGACATCTGCTTTTGTCATGCGCAAAAAGGGCAGCTACCACAAAAATAGACCTTTTCGCTTACTTGTGGCATCTGCCTTGCGCTTTGTGTAGTCTTGTCTTAATGACATTGACTTCCTGGGGTACAGTTTAAATCCGGAGCGAAAAGTGCCGGATGATAGAAATAGCCGCCTGCCGGAGCTTTTCCGACAGGCGGCAAGGTCATTTTTTCGCTCTATTTTTCCCAAAACGCTATTCTTTGTTTCCTGAGGCGCAGATTTTGACACATCTTCGGCAACAACGCTTTATACTTTATGAAGAGCGTTGCCGGTATCTGCATGGATGCAGGCGGACTGCTGCTTGCTCTACGCGCATCGCAATCACGCGATATCACGACTGCGGCAGTTTTTTTGCCGCCGGTCTATCGCAGATGAGCGTTACGTTGACGTGAAATTGCAGAATCGACCCCGGAACCTCCGGTGTAACCGGTCCAAAGAAAACCCGATTCAGAATTTCAGCTTTGTCTTCACCCGTAACAATCATCAGAATCTTCTTTGCCGCCATGATCGTACCGATCCCCATGGTTATCGCTCTGGTCGGAACCTCGGAAAAGCTCGAAAAAAAGCGCTGATTGGCTTCGCGCGTGATGCTCGTCAGCTCCACCTCATGCGTCATTGCCGGAAAATGATCGTCCGGCTCGTTAAAACCAATATGCCCATCGTGACCAAGACCCAACAGCTGAATATCAATGCCGCCCCAGTCCTCGATTTTATGCTCATACGCCTCGCACATGGCGGGAATATTCTCTGCCATCGCGTCCGGAATGATTGTGTTTTCCGGTCGAATGGAGATATGATCAAACAGATTCGTCTGCATAAACCGGCGATAGCTTTGCGGATGTTCCGGCAAGAGCCCCTTATATTCATCGAGGTTTGCAGCGCGCACCCGGCGAAAGTCAAGAACTCCCTTTCTTTCCCGCTCGATCAGCTCGCGGTATAGTGGCAGCGGCGTCGAACCGGTGGCAAGCCCCAGCACGCAGGCAGGCTTTGCGTGGATCACCGCCTCAAATTCATCTGCGGCGGCTTTCCCCATTTCATCGGGTGTATTTACCCGGATAATATTCAAATGCAGCATGTTGTTTGCTCCTTTGCTGTCAGATTAGTTTGCAGCGCTTTCTGGCTGTTTCTAAATCGCTGCGTTTTCAAAAAGGCGTTTCGCCAAAGCGGCGAAACGCCTTTTCTCAAATAGCTGGTGCGCGCTCAGAAGCAGCCGCACTTTTTGAATTTTGTCCGCCTCTTTCTCAGACATTCACTCAGGGCTCCGGGGCGCACGCCCAGACCGCGATGGAAGGAACGGAACCGACATTCACAGAAAAGTGCGGAACTGTCGGCGGAATCAGCAGTGCGTCGCCTTCCGAAAGAAGATAGTTTTCGTTCCGATCCGGAATGTTCATCAGGATCGTTCCCTGTACGACATAGCATACCTCATCTGCAATTTTGTGACCGGCATCCACGCTGGCGCGCTGTCCGGGCAACAGGGTACTCACAGCAAAGCAGAGTTTCCCAGTGTTGCAATAGACCTCCGTTACTTCGTCGCCTTCCAGCAGGAATTTCCCCGCTCCTTTTTTTAATACTTTAACTTCCATAATCACACTCCGTTATTTTTCAGTGTTTTGCTGCATGGCATGATATACCGCCTCCTGCGTTACTTTTGATTTTCCGTACTGCGAAATCGATAATGACGCGAATGCCACAGCAAAATCAATGGCCTGTTTCCAGCTTTGCCGCAGCTGATATTTTGCATGCAGAAACCCTAGATTAAACAGATCTCCGGCGCCGACAGTATCGGCCGGCTTGCAGGGAAGCGGCACGGCGTATATCACATCATCTCCCGTAACCATGCAGGCGCCTTCTGCCCCAAGCTTTATGATGCCGGCAGCATCCTCTCGTGTATCCAGAGCCAACAGCGAACGCAGCTTTGCAATCGCAGCATCACGCTCTTCACACTCCGTCACCGCCAACAGTTCCTTTTCATTCATAAAGACAAGGTCAAAATAATTCAGAAAACGCAGCAGCTCCTGTTTTTTTTCCCAGCTCTCCTCAGACCAGATCAGATCGGTGGACAGCACGCTTCCCTTTTCCTTCCACTGGCGCAATCTCGGAACTACATACTCCACACAAACTCTCGGTGGCAGGCACCAGCCCCCCAGAAAAATCACCTGGCTGGCAGGAATATCTTCCTGCATCACAGTCGCTTCGATTTTTTCCAGCGTTCCCTTTTCCGTCAGAAGAAAGCGTTCTCCGTCGCCTCGAATGCATGCATAGCTCTGGCTGGTCGCCATATGCGCAAATTCGCGGATATGGCGAGTGTCCAACCCGCATTCTTTGATCTGCTGCACAACAAATTTTCCGCCCTCATCGTCTCCGACGTCAGCAACAACGATCAGATCCGTATGTAACGCTCCGGCGCCGACCGCCATATTGCCAACATTGCCGCCAAGCCGCTTCGTCGCACGGTTGATTTCCAACTCTTCTCCCCATTGCGGCATGGAAGAAAGTCCATGCAGAATTACATCAACAGTTAAATCACCAATCGCACAAATCCGGTGATCCACAGAATCACTCCATTCTTGTAACCTTACCGACGAGCGCAGGGGCGATGCTGGAAATACGTCCGCTTTCTATATAGCTTCCATAGAGCTTCTGCATCCCGAGGGTAAAGAAAATGCTTTTCAGTTCGACCGGAACGTTCGGAACTCGCAGGAAACCGCGTCCAAATGCCGCTGCGTCAGTATCTGTTACGACAATAACCGGCTTTCCTGCATCGTCCAGTTCCCTTGCCAGCTTCAGCTTTCGTCCGGCAGCTCTGTCATCGGGAATCAGCATAACCGTTACAACGCCGCTGCGCTCGGTCAGTTCAACCACGCCGTGACGCATGATTCCGCCAACAACAGCGATTCCGGGCGTCCTCGTTTCGTGAAAATCGAGTGCATACTGTTCGGCGACGCCGGTCAGATAACCCTGCCCCTCAACCAGAACCGCCTGTGCATCTGCCAGCAAACTGCCCGGTAAGTGCGGCATATCTGCTGCGCAGAATGTTTCCGATTCTGCACTCAGGACATCCAGCAACTCTGTTAGCGTCCGGCTTGGCTGATATCCCAAGCCAATTGCAGCGCACAGCGCATACAGCTGCGAGAGTGTAAATGAACTGGTATTCGGAAACGCGCGCTCGTCCGCAGAAAAGTCCAACAGCTCTGTCGCCCGTTTTGCCAATACAGAATCGCACCCCTCCGTCATCGCAATTACCTTGCGGGACGCAGAGATTTCCTTCATCAATCGCGCAATCTCCGCAGAATTTCCAGATCTGCTCAGAACAAACAGAGGTCTTTCGTCTTCTGCCGCCGGAAACGAGTAATCCAGAAGGTCACTCGTATTCAGAAGCACCGGTGGCGCCGGCATCTGCGTTCCCAGCAGACAATGCACGGATTTCCATGCAGAAAGAGAAGTTGCGATACCTGTCAGAACAACGTCCCGGCTGCCTGCCGTGCGGCGGACAAGCTCCGGTATTTGCTCTGCCTTGGACCGGTGCTGCGCAAAAAGCTTCGCCTGCGCCTCACAGTCCTGATAGAATTCCAGAAATCTCATTCTCTCTCCCCATAGCCGTAAAGCTCTTTTGCCTTTTCCAGCGTAATCTTCTTCTGACGAATATCCTTTTCAACCAGAGCAATCGGTCGTTCCATGGGATTGCCGTATCCTGCGCCGCCGCCAAGCCCCATAATCATCCGGTCGCCCGCGTTCAAAATCGCGTGTCCCTTCGGACGCATATGCTCGATCGTGCCGTCCTTACGGTAAATGGTCAAAAATGCCGGTGCGCCGTCGTGTCCGCCGTGCGAACCGCGCGCAGGGTACTTGAAGCGATCGGAATAGACCGTCATGTCTACGTTATCCTTCAGGAACTCATATTCGCGGATTGCACCCAGACCGCCGCGGTGTTTGCCTGCGCCGCAGGAATCCGGAATCAGATCATACCGAAGCACACGGAAATACGGCTGCTCAATTTCCAGCGCCTCCACGGGAGAGTTCTTGCAGTTGCCCAGAGGGTCGTCAATCAGATCCGCGCCGTCGTTTGCATAGCCCGCGCCATAGCCGCCTCCAAGTTCATCGCTGAACGCCATAAAGGTGTCGCCCATCCATTGCAGATTGATTTCGGTACGCTGGTCATAGCCCTGCGCTGGAATCTTCTCCGGAAGTACATCCTCAAACGCCTTCAGAATCGACTGGAACACGCGCATAATAATGGTGTTTCGTCCCTCGACCGGCGCAAACTCCTTCGGATTGAGAATCGAGCCCTTTGTCGCTTTTACCTGAATGCAGCGATATGTACCGTCATTGATAGGAACCATCGGGTCGGTAAAAATCATTTTCAATGCGGAATAGGTAGCGGAAATTGTGGATGCCAGCGGGCAGTTGATCGCCGTAACGACCTGGTCCGAGGTTCCGTCATAGTCGACGACCATTTTGCTGCCCTTCACGTCGATGCGCACCTTAATCACAATCGGATCGTCATGGATTCCGTCGTCATCTGCGATGCATTCGCCGTAATACGTTCCATCCGGAATCTGTTCAACGGCAGAACTCATGGCGTGGTCGGCATAGTCGAGAAGCTGCTCGCAAACCTCCATGAAGGTATCGTAGCCATACCGGTCAACAAGCGCGTGAACTCTGCGCCGTCCGGTTTCATTCGCCGTCAGCTGCGCGTTGAAATCGCCGATCGTGTTTTTCGGCAGACGAAGGTTTGCGCGAAGCACCTGCTCCAGAATGCCGCCGTTCCAGTCTCTGGAGACAGAGAAGATCATCGGCGTAAAGCGGAAACGCTCCTCAAAAATGTCCTTTGCGTAAAGGTTGAAGCCTGCGGAGTGTCCAAGATCCGCGTGGTGTCCAACACTTCCGGAGAACGCAACCAGCTTGCCCTCATGGAGAATCGGAGAGAAAATGTAAACGTCCGACTGATGCTGACCGCCATTATAGGGGTCGTTCAGAATGATCGCGTCATCCTCTGTAATTTTTGACACGTCCACCTTTGCAAGCGCGCCGGTAAGCGCAGGGCTGACCGAATTCATGTGCAGCGGAATGTTCTGGGACTGTGCCAGAACTCTGCCACTGGAATCTGCCAGGAAGGTTGACGAGTCAGCAGCTTCACGGATAACCGTCGAGTACGCGCTGCGCAGCATATCCGCGCTCATTTCTCTTGCCACAGCAAGAAGGTTATTGCTCAGAATATTAAACAGGGACACATCGTTGACCATGGATTACACCTCCTCATAGTTCAGCAGCATGCTGCCGTTCGCCTGTAACCTGCCTGTCCAGCCACGGGGAATATAGCAGGTCGTGGTATCATCTTCGATCACAGCCGGACCGGCGACGGGAGCATCCGCGCAGACGCTCTTCCAGTCATAGAAGCTGCAATCTACCCATTTCCCGTCGACAAGGATCGTGCCGTGTCTGGGTTTCTGCATGACCGCCTCCGTATTGTAGCGCATCTTCTTCAAAACCTCGTTATCCTGCGGAACGACCACCTTAAGCCGGAAGTTCACAATCTCCACCGAGTTTTCTGGAGAATTGCATCCATATCTGGCAAGATGAACCTTATGGAATTTTTCTGCAACGTCCGCGCCCGCTTCGCTGTGACCATCCACATCCACCTGCAATTCCGACGCCTGACCGGTATACCGCGCATCAAGCGCATAGCTGAATTGCAGCTGCTCCTTCCGGAAACCATAGGACTCCATATCGCGGATTGCCCGCTCTTCAATCCCGGCAAAAAACGTCGCGATATCCTCTGTACTCGTTGTATCGCAGGAACAAAGGCGTGTCTGCACATAATCCCGGATAATGTCTGCAACAAGAAGACCGAAGGAGGAAAGAATACCTGCGTAGCAGGGAATCAGAACCTGCGTGATGCCAAGCTCCTGCGCAATATTTGCCGCATGCAGCGCACCGCCGCCGCCATACGCAACAAGCATATACTGCCGGGCGTCATATCCGCGCTCCGTCGAGATCACGCGAAGCGCTTGCATGGTGTTCGCTTCCATAATATCCGTAATTGCCTCTGCCAGCTGGTCGGACGTGCAGTTCATCTTGTCTGCAAGTTTCTGAATGACCACGCGGCTGTTTTCCACCTTGAGCGGATAATTGCCGCCAGCAAAATGCTCCGGTCTCAGCAAGCCGCGGTATGCCAGAGAGTCGCTGACCGTGGGCACCTTGCCGCCGCGATCATAGCAGGCAGGTCCAGGAACTGCGCCCGCCGACTGCGGGCCGACGCGCAGCATGCCGCCGTTATCGAGCCAGGTAATGCTGCCTCCGCCCGCGCCGACTGTTACAATGTCCAGCATCGGCACAGCGACAGCGGAACCGTCGATCTTATTATCGTTCGACACAACAGGCACGCCATGATTCACCAAGCAGACGTCTGCGCTGGTTCCGCCGATATCCAGCGTAATGATGTTGTCGACGCCAATCTGCTTTGCCATAAAGATAGCGCCCGTCACACCAGCAGCAGGACCGGACAGCAGCGTCCGCGCGACCTCCTGGCGCAGCGCCTTCATGGGAATGACGCCGCCGTTGGACTGCGTAATGAAGATTTCGCCATCGAACTCGCGCTTTTTCAGCTCTGCGTAAAGATTTTCGATATACTTGACCATGACCGGCGCAATATATGCCGTAATGGCAATTGTGCTGCCGCGTTCATACTCGCGGAATTGGGGAAGAATTTCGTGCGATGCGGTAACGATTGCATCGGGAAGGTATTCCTCCAGCAGCTGCTTGGTCAGACGCTCATGCTCTACAAACATATAGCTGTGAAGATAGCAGATACCGACAGACTGCACGTTCTTTTCCTTCAGCTCCTGCGCAATTTTGCGAACCACGTCCGTATCCAGCGGCTTTAAAATTTCGCCGTTGGCAGCTACGCGCTCCGGCACGGCATAGACCATGTCTCTGGGAATCACCGGCGTTCTGCGCTGATAAAACAGATCATAAACATTTTCCTTGTCGCCGCGCTGGTATTCCAGCATATCGGCAAAACCGTCTGTTACCAGCAGCGCTGTGACGGAACCCTTGCGCTCAAGAATCGCGTTGGTCGCAACAGTCGAGCCATGCAGCATATCCGTCATGTTCTTCCAGCCGTGTACCAGCTTATCAGCGCCCTCAATGACCGCCAGTTCTGGCTGAGACGGCGTAGATGCGACCTTCATGGTTTTAATTTCAGTGCTTTCATTGTCATAATTCAGATAAATGATATCTGTGAAAGTACCGCCAATTTCAGCTGCAAATTTTTCCATTCTGACATTTCTCCTTTTTGCTTTTGTTCTGCAGGAGCAGCAGGTCTTCCGAAGCCGTCAGCCCCGAACGACCTGAATGGTTGACTCCATATGATTCCTGCAGATTGAAATAATGCCTTGCAGATTGTTTTCCGGCACGACCGGAACGACCTTGATGTCCGGAATGTATCTTTCCTGAATATAGCGCGTCATGCCTCTACGCAGCGCATCCGCATGCTCCGCGTGCAGATGATCTGTCGCAAGTACAACGACCTCCGGCGCCATGACGCAGCAGATATTCACCATAATGCGGGAGAGCATTTCAACGAGCAATTCCGTTCTGCCTGACGCAAGAGTCTCCTCCAGCATCAGATCCGCGCATCCGGATTGACTCCGGTTTTTTTCGCGTTCATTGAGCGCCATGTAGGCAATCTCACCGGAAAAGCCGTTGTTGCTTGGAAGCAGCTTACCGTTTGCGATAAATGAAGCACCCAGATGATCCAGCACGCTGATATAGGCAATGTTGGCGTTTTTTGCCGAAGAATCGACATTCTCCACATAAGCCCAGATTGCCGCCGAACGCATATCGTTCTCCACCAGAACCTTGCACTGAAATACTTCCGCAATCCGCTCTTTCAGATTCATTCCTTCAAACTCCGGTATTGCCGGAATGTTATATATGATATTGTTTGTTACAGTACCCGGAACGGCAATGCCGATTTCATCGACCACAAATCCGTCCATCAGCTTCGTCAGGCACTGCGTCAAATTTTCCAGCCAGGAGTGCGATGCATCCCGCCTGTACTTGCAGCTGCGCAGAGTCGTTTCTCCCAGATTTGTAACTTTTCCGTAGAACACATCCTCGGAGATGTATACGCACGCGAGAAAACCCCGATTGAGATTTGCACGATAGGTTTTGGCCCGCCGACCTCCGGTGAAACTACTGACGCCTGTACAGATGATCGTAGCCGCCTGCTCCAGCTCCCGGACAGTCTTGTTCACTGTCTGCAAACTCAGACCCGTTTTCTGTGCGATTTCGGGCTGCGAGATATCCGGATTATCACTGACAATGCGCAGCACAATGTCATGGTTAATTTTCTTGCTTGTCTGCGGTTTCCCAACATAATTCTGCATAGAAAGCCCTCCACTATGGTTTTTGCATGTATACATGTATTATAACCGATAGTTAGGTTCTGCACAACCTTTAGAAAGAAAATTTATAAACAAAATCTGGATTTCTGTGTTAAGGCAGCGCCGTGCAATTCGGCAAGGAGGCACAGCAGAAGATTTTGTGCCAGATCAAAGTTTCCAAACCGGAGGAATACTGCATGTATTTCCCGGTTTGGAAACTGCCGAGCTGGCGCAAAAGATTCGCTGTGACCCGCAGACGCAATTGCGCGGTGTTGCCTTAAATTTCTGGGTTTGATACAAAGCCCCTGCTTAACGTCGTGCTGTTCTGGTGATTAGATCAGGCTTTCCCATAGCTGGATTCCTTTTACTGTTACTTTCCCCAGCTTTCCGCCTCAGAGGCAATCAGCGGCACGGGCGTAAGCATGACCTGATCCTCCGGTCCGGATCTCTGATAGGTTCCGGCAAAGATTTCGTTCAGCTTTTCCACGCAAACCGTTGCATAGACGTCTGGGAACATGCCGATTGAGGCATAGAAATTGCAGTCGGGTCCTTGGTCGAGCATGATTTGCAGATGGGAAGACGTTGCGTCGTAGCCAATCAGATATACATGATCTGCGTTGACAGAGTGCAATGCGTGCCAGGTTGCCGTCGCCAGATCGCCCTGGTTGCAGAAAATCGCGTCTACCTCGGGGTATGCCGTGTACATGTTCAGCGCCCACTGATAAAATCCGTCGTTGGTTCGGTCGGTTGTGCGGTTCTGGATAATGGTGAGATCGGGGTAGTTTTCATCCAGCCAATTCAGCAGACCGTTGTTTCTGAGTCCGGAAGAAGCAATCGAAGGTTCTGCCTCATAAACGACAATCGTTGCGTCTTTCTTTCCGTCCAGTGCCTGCATCATAAGCTCTGCGGCAAGCTGACCGCCCATCGCATCGTCATAGACCACATCCATATCGGCGTTTCCGTCTGCGGCGCAGCAATCGTAGTCCACAATGGCAATCCCTGCCTCATGGCAACGCTCTACCATGGTGGAGGCTGCGGCTGCATCAATCGCAGTAAAGATGATGCCGTCGACCTGCTGCGCGATCAGATCCTCCAGAATGGACTGCATCTGGCTCCAGTCTCCGTCCGGGTCGTAAATGGTAGCGTCCCAGCCGAGCTGCTCACAGCGTGCCTTCGCCGTATTGGCAACAATGGAGTTAAATTCCTGCGACATGCACCACGGAACAATTCCGATTGTCTTATGACCGACGTCAGCGGGTGCCCAGCCGTCCGAGAATCCGGTCAGATCGATCTGCGCAGATTCCTCCGCTGCCGATTCTGTCTGAGCAGCAGCGTCCGTTTTCGTTTTCTCTGTCACATTGGTTCCGGGAGATGGCGCGCAGGCGCTAAGGGAAAGAATCAGAATTACCGCGAGCAAAAGGGCTAGCTTTTTCATAGTTGTTCCTCCATTCTTATTTTCATGCTTTCGCACTATTTATGTTTTTACCCCTGGTGACAAAATCGGAAATCCACATGGAATAGAATACTGCAACGATCATCAGCGTTCCGCGCACAATCATCTGCCAGTTTGATCCAAGATGCATCAGATTCATGCCGTTTGTTATCATGCCCATCATGACGGCGCCCAGGAAAACGCCGACCATCGTTCCGGAGCCGCCGGACAGGGACACGCCGCCCATTGCGCACGCGGCAATTGCGATGGTTTCATAGCCATCGCCGGCGCTGGGCGTAGCGGCTCCGACGCGCGAGGTCATCAGAATGCCGGCGACCGCAGACAGCGCCGCACTGATCACATAGGTCGAGGTACGTATCGCCTTAATGTTGATGCCGGACATATATGCCGCCTGATAGCTGCCGCCGATGGCGTAAATCTTTCTTCTGTAGGCGGTTCTAGTCATAACAATCCAGCTGCATATAAAAATCAGAATCATAATTGCCGTCGGGAACGGGATTCCAAGGAGGACCCTGGAGCTGATTTCCGTCAGAGACTTCGGCAGCCCGTTTACAGAGGTGTTGTTGGAGAAAATGTACAGGATGCCTCTGATTGCAATGCTTGAACCAATCGTGACAATGAACGACGGAATCTTCGTCCTTGCCACCAGAAGACCGTTGATCAGTCCAAATATGCAGCAAACTGAAATTGTGAAAACAATTGCCCAGCCAATCGGAAAGTATAGCCCGAAAAAACCGTCTTCTTTCACACATCTGGCGCAAATAACGCCGCCGATACCCGCAATCGCACCGACAGACAGATCGAACGTGCCGTTGATCATTGGAAACGCCAATGCGCAGGACAAAATGCCATAAACAACGATCTGCTTGAGAACATTGCTGATATTCGCCGCAGACAGGAACGTCTGGTTCTGCGTTTGAACAATGACGCAATATGTAATAATCAGGCATATGATACCCAGAAGCTCCACATAGCTAGATCTTTTGAATCGCACCCAAAGATTGTTGTTCTCTTTCTTTAACTGATTATCCATGCTCACACCTCGCAATTATATTGCCAACATCATGATTTTTTCTTCTGTAGCCTGCTTTGCATCAATCTCCCCGCCGACCTGCCCTTCATGCATGACAAGGATTCGATCGCTGACCGCAATCAACTCCGGCAGCTCAGACGATACCATAATAATGGCGTAACCCTGACATGCCAGATCATTGATGATCTTGTAGATTTCTGCCTTTGCGCCGACATCCACGCCGCGTGTCGGCTCATCGAGCAATACGACCTTCGGTTGGGGCGCCAGACATTTCGCAAGCACGACCTTCTGCTGATTTCCGCCAGACAGCATTCCAGCTCGAACCTGCACATTTGGCGCTTTGATATTCAGTTCCTTTAAAAACTGATTGGGGATGCTTCGTTCTTCCCGTCGGCGCAGAAATCCAAAGCTGGCAATGTCACTCAAGACCGGCATCAGGATGTTGCTTTGTATCGTATGAGAAAGAATCAGTCCCTCGTCCTTGCGATCCTCCGGAACCATGGAAAATCCCCGGCGAATGGAATCCCTCGGTGATGTATTGCGGATGTTTTCGCCTTTATAGTAGATATCTCCGCTATACGCGTCTGCTCCGAAAATTGCTCGAAGCAGCTCCGTCCGCCCAGCGCCTACAAGACCGCCGATTCCTAGCACCTCTCCTTCCCGAACCTGAAAGGAAACATCCCTGATTTTCTGATTCGTTAAATGCCGGACATCCAGAACCGTTTCTCCGGGCACATTTGTTTTCGTTGGGAACTGCTGTCCGATTTCCCGCCCGATCATCATTCGGATAATATCCTTTGCCGTAACCTCCGATATTTTCGCCTCTCCCGAAAAACGCCCGTCCTTGAGTACATAGACGCGATCGCCCACGGCGAAAATGTCCTCCATACGGTGTGAGATAAAAATAATGGATACGCCTTCTTCTTTCAACGTCTGTATGATTTTGTACAGTGTTTTTGCTTCGTCGAGCGCCAACGCCGCAGTCGGCTCGTCCAGAACAATAATAGAAGAATCGTAGGACAGCGCCTTCATAATTTCAATTAGCTGCCTTTGTGCAACGGAGTACTGGCGGATGCGGCTGTCCGGGTCATAGTAAATATGCAGGCGCTCCATCAGCGCGAGGGTCTTTTTCCGCAGCGCCCTGTAATCAATGAAACCTGCGCGCTTATCGTACCGCCCGACAAAAATATTCTCCGCAATCGTCATATCCGGAATCTGAACCAACTCCTGATGGACAATGCTGATTCCCACTTGATAGGCGTCCAGTGGTTTGTTGATATGCACCTGCTTTCCTCGCAGGTAAATCTCGCCGGAAGTCGGCGTCTCCACGCCGGTCAGAATTTTCATCAGCGTAGACTTTCCTGCCCCGTTTTCTCCGCACAGACACAAAACCTCGCCGCGCTCCAACGTCAGTGTGACATCATTGAGTGCCTGGATGCCGCCAAATTGCTTGCAAATGTTTCGCATCTCAAGAACCGTTTCTTTCATGTGTCTCCTCCAGTACCATTCAGTTTCCGTAACCAACACCCTGCCATCATCGCCTCATCCGATGCTTTCTGTTCGCTCAACTTCTTGAACTTTGATTATAAACATATTATATCGAACTAGTGAGAATTGTCAATTGATATTTCATTAATTTTGTAAAATTGTAGAAAACGTAAAAACAAGCAGTTCATATTCAACAACATATCCAAAAGTATCTGCTGTTACATAGCCGCCTATGAAAATGCAGCGCATATTATTTGCCACCGGCCGGAGCTTTTCCGGCAGGCAGCGTGCGCTTTTCTGTTCATTTCTTGCCCTTACCCGACGCTTGCCATGAAGCCGCTGATTTTCTGCGCGGCTTCTTTTTTGTTATGAAAACGTACCCCTAAAAAGGGCGCAAAACGGCTCCCGCCTTTCGGCAGGCAGCTTGCGCTATGCAATAGCGCATTCAGGCGGAACTGGGGATGGCATCAGGTTCCCATCCAAGTGCTTTCAGTCGTTTGAGATAGCTGTTTATCTTTCTGTCGCGGTTAAAAGAATCGTAGTAGTCAGAACCGAGGTCATGGAAAGCAGTCTTGTTTTTAAGAATGTGGTATATGGCGATCAGCATGGAATGGGCGACTGCAAGCGTGGCTCGATTTTTGCCACGTCTAGCAGAAATTCGCTGGTACTGTGCAAAGAAATACGAACTCTTTACGGTTTTTGCAGACTTTGCACATTGCGTCAGAATCGTTTTGAGTGCCTTATTTCCTTTCGTCGTTTTACCATGTTTTCTTCTTCCTGCGCTCTGGTAGTTACCGGGACAGACACCAGCCCATGAGCAGAGATGTGCTGCACTGGGGAATCTGCCCATATCCAATCCAATTTCCGCCAGAATAACTTCTGCACTTCGTCTGGCAATGCCAGGGATTTCGTCTATTGCCTCAATCTTAGCCGTAGTCCATGTTGCACCTGCAATACAACATGAATCAGGGGTCAATAGCGTGCGGACGACACCTCTTTTATACTTCTGATCAAACAAGCAGAAATAGCTATATGACAGACGAAATCCCTTGCAATAGCGGAAAATCTCTGCTACTGCAAG
>OMFF01000215.1_pt1 | contig 25538 bp, 25 predicted proteins | sample 1645581 | NCBI WGS metagenome assembly OMFF01 (sample SAMEA103958140, study PRJEB25191) | human gut metagenome | biome: human-associated habitat [ENVO:00009003]; feature: intestine environment [ENVO:2100002]; material: feces | place: Germany | collected 2013/2015
GCGCCCCCGGCCGCACGCCGGTGCCGGAGCGGGAGTCCATCCGCTCGCTGGCGGCGCATCAGGCCACCATGGTGCTGTTTCTCAGCACCTCACTGACCGAACTGCTGCAAGATGAGCTGCTGGCGGGAGGCTATGCCGCTGACACCCCGGCGGCGGTGGTCTACAAGGCAACTTGGCCGGAGGAGAAGATCTTCCGCTGCACGGTGGGGACGCTCCACGAGACGGTGACAGGCAACGGTCTGACCAAGACCTCGCTGATCGTGGTGGGCAACTGTCTGGGTGACACCTATCTGCGCTCGCTGCTGTATCACCCCAACTTTACAACGGAGTTCCGCAAGGGGGCGCAATGAGAGCCGCCCTGTTTACTTTCAGCCGCGGTGGCTGCGCCACGGCGCGGCGGATACTGGCAGCGCTGCCGGAGGAGGCATGGATGTGCTATACCATGCCGCGTTTTGAAGAGCCGGGCTTTCTGCCGCTGGACAAGGCGGTATATGGCGCGAGCTTTTCCTCCATGGACGCACTGATCTTTGTGGGGGCCTGCGGCATCGCCGTGCGGGAGATCGCCCCCTATGTCAAAAGCAAAAAAACCGACCCGGCGGTGGTTTGCATCGACGAGGCGGGGCGGTTTGTGATCCCCCTGCTCTCCGGCCATATCGGCGGCGCCAACGCGCTGGCGGTGGAGCTGGCGGAAAAGCTGGGGGCCACGGCGGTGGTCACCACCGCCACCGATGTCCGCGGCAAATTTTCCGTGGACGCATGGGCTGCCCGACACGGCTGCGTCATCTCTGACATGGGGCTTGCCAAGGCGGTTTCGGCGGCGATCTTAGAGGAGGATATCCCCCTTTGCAGCCAGTTTTCTCTGCCCGCCCCCCTGCCGGAGGGTACGTTTGCCGGGGAGAGCGGCCCGCTGGGCGTTTTCATTGGCTGGCGAACAAAGGAACATTTTGCCCGCACCCTGCGGCTTATCCCTCGTGTGCTGCGGGTAGGCATAGGCTGCCGGCGGGGCATCTCCGCCGAGGCGGTGGTGCGCGCAGTGCAGACAGTGTTCGCGGAAAACGGGCTGGACACGGCGGCCATCTGCGGCGTCTGTTCCATCGACCTGAAGCAGGACGAGGCAGGCCTGCTGGCCGCCTGTGAGAAAAACAACTGGCCGGTGCATTTTTACACGGCGCAGCAGCTGCGGGATGTGGCGGGTGACTTCACTCCCTCCGACTTCGTCCGCTCCGTTACCGGCGTGGACAATGTCTGTGAGCGGGCGGCGCTGCTGGATGCCGAAAAACTGATCGTACAAAAAACAGCGCGGGACGGCGTGACCGTCGCCGTCGCGGCGGAGCATTGGGAGGTGCGCTTTGGGTAAGGTAATTGTAGTAGGTATCGGGCCGGGCAGCTATGAGGATATGACCATTCGGGCGGATGCCGCCCTGCGGGCGTGTGACGCCATCGTAGGCTACCCGGTGTATGTGGATCTGGTGCGGGATCGCTACCCCGGCAAGGAGCTTCACTCCACCCCCATGACACGGGAGGCCGAGCGCTGCCGGCTGGCGCTGGAGCTGGCGCGCAGCGGTAAGACCGTCGCCATGGTCTGCTCCGGTGACAGCGGCATCTACGGCATGGCGGCGCTGGTCTATGAGCTGCGGGGCGAGGCGCGGGAGCCTGAAATTCAGGTGGTGCCTGGTCTGACGGCGGCTTGCAGCGCCGCAGCGGTGCTGGGTGCGCCGCTGACCCACGACTTCGCGGTCATCAGCCTCAGCGATCGGCTGACGCCGTGGGAAACCATCGAAAAGCGGCTGGACTGCGCGGCGGCGGCGGATCTGACCATCGCCCTGTACAACCCCGCCAGCCACGGCAGGCCCGACCACCTGAAGCGGGCCTGCGATATCCTGCTGCGCCGTCTGCCGGGAGAGCGGCTGTGCGGCATCGTGCGCAATATTGGCCGTGAGGGGCAGAGCAGCCGCATCCTGACGCTGGCAGAGCTGCGGGAGGCGGAGGTAGATATGTTCTGCACCGTGCTGATCGGCAGCGCCGCCGTCAAAACGGTGGCCGGTCAACTGGTCACACCCAGAGGATACCGCAATGTGTAATATCTGCGTGTTTGCCGGCACCACGGAGGGCCGGGAGCTGGTGGAATTCCTGGCCGGACAGCCGGTGCAGGCTACGGTATGCGTGGCCACGGAGTACGGTGAAACGCTGCTGCCGGAGGCGGAAAACATTACGGTTCTGGCGGGACGCATCCCGGTAGAGGACATCATCCGGATGCTGCAAAGGATGCGGTTCGATCTGGTCATCGACGCTACCCACCCCTATGCCACCTCCATCACCGAGAGCATCTGCACAGCCTGTCGGGAAACGCAGACGGAGTATCTGCGCCTGCTGCGGCAATCCTCCGAACAGACGAAGGATGTGGTCTGCGTGGAGAATGCGGCGGCGGCCGCCGCGTTTCTGGAGAGTACGCGGGGCAATATCCTGCTGACCACCGGCAGTAAGGAGCTGGCGGCATATAGCGGCATCCCCGATTTTGCCCAGCGGGTATACGCCCGGGTGCTGCCCATGGATGCCTCGCTGGAGGCCTGCCGCGCAGCGGGTCTGAAGGCCGCCCATATCATCGCCATGCAGGGGCCTTTCTCCGAGGAGATGGATATGGCCACACTGCGGTTTGCCAACGCCGCATGGATGGTGACCAAGGACGGCGGCGAAGCCGGCGGCTTTCCTGCTAAGGTGTCCGCTGCCCGGAAGGCGGGCGCAGGCCTGGTGGTCATTGGCCGCCCGCCCCAGCGGGAGGGGCTTCCCTTTGCGGCGGTGCTGGATGTGCTGTGTAAGCGGTTCGGCTGCACCGTCCGGCCGCAGGTGCGGATCGTCGGCATCGGCCCCGGCAGCCGGGAGGCTATGACCCGTGAGGTCAGTGAAGCCATTGAGAAGGCGGACTGTCTCATCGGCGCAAAACGGATGCTGGAGGCTGTGGCGCGCCCGGGACAACACACCTGCGACGCCATTGCGCCGCAGGATATTGCGGACTTTATCCGCACCCACCGGGAGTACCGCCGCTTCGCGGTGGTCATGTCCGGCGATACCGGCTTTTTCAGCGGCACGAAAAAGCTGCTGCCGCTGCTGGAGGGCTGCGACACGGCGGTGCTGCCGGGTTTGAGCTCGCTGTCCTGTCTGTGCGCCCGGCTCCGAACCTCCTATGAGGATGTCCGGGTGGTGAGTCTCCACGGGCGACAGCACAACATTCTGCCGGAGGTGCGGGCAGCCAGCCGCCTCTTTGTGCTGGTAGGCGGCGAGCGGGGCATCAACGACCTGTGCCGTACGTTGACAGAGGGGGATCTGGGTCACGTTTCTGTGTATGTGGGGCAGCGGCTGGGCTACCCGGATGAGCGCATCGTGCGCGGCACGGCGGCGGAGCTGACGGATGGTGTCTATGCCCCTCTGAGCGTGGCGCTTATCGAAAACCCCCATCCCGACGCGGTGGTCACACCGGGTCTGCCGGACGATGCCTTTCTCCGCAGTGCGGAGGGAATGCCCGTGGTACCCATGACCAAAAGTGAGGTGCGGGCGGTGTGCCTTTCCAAGCTGCGGCTGACGGAGCGGAGCGTCTGCTGGGACATCGGCGCCGGTACCGGCTCAGTGTCGGTGGAAATGGCCTTACAGGCAAAGCAAGGGCATGTCTGCGCGGTAGAGCGGCGTGAGGACGCCGCGGCGCTGCTGGGGCAAAACCGTAATCGGTTTGCATTGGAAAACTTGCAGGTGGTCTGCGGCAGCGCGCCGGAGGCCTGCGTCGGTCTGCCAGCCCCCACTCACGCATTCATCGGCGGCAGTGCCGGCAATATGCACGAGATCGTGGCGCTGCTGCTGACAAAAAATCCCCATGTCCGCATCGTGGCCACGGCCGTTTCCCTGGAGTCCGTGGCTGAGCTGACGGACTGCCTGACAGCGTTCCCATTTGCACAGACGGAGGTGGTGTCCCTGCAGGCAGCGCGGGACAGAAAAGCCGGAGACTACCACCTGATGAGCGGACAGAATCCCATTTATATTTTTACAATGCAGGGCGGAGGAGAAACGGCATGATGTGGTCGCTTGCGGCACTTGTTATCGGCTTTTGCATAGACCTTCTGGTGGGCGACCCTCATGGCTTTCCCCATCCGGTCGTTCTGATTGGAAAATGTATCAGTGTGTTGGAGCGGGGGCTGCGGTGCATATGCCCCAAAACGCCCTCCGGTGAGCGGGCGGCGGGCGCCATCCTGTGGGGCGCGGTGGTCATCGTGTCCACCGCCGTCCCGGCTCTGCTACTGTGGCTGAGCGGTCTGGTCAGCCCGTGGCTGCGTCTGGCGCTGGAAAGCGTGATGTGCTGGCAGATCTTGGCCGTCAAGTCCCTGCGGGACGAGAGCATGAAGGTCTATGACGCGCTGGAGAGCGGGGATTTGGCCGCCTCCCGCCATGCCGTTTCCATGATCGTGGGGCGGGATACCGACCGGCTGGACGATGCCGCCGTGACCCGTGCCGCCGTGGAAACGGTGGCGGAGAACACCTCCGACGGCGTGGTGGCGCCGCTGCTGTTTCTGGCCATCGGCGGCGCGCCGCTGGGATTTTTCTATAAGGCGGTGAACACCATGGACTCCATGCTGGGGTATGTGGAGCCACCCTATAAGAACATCGGTCTGGTACCCGCCAGGGCGGACGATGTGGTGAATTATATCCCGGCGCGGCTGTCCGCCCTGCTGATGCTGACGGCGGGCGGCCTGATGGGACTGGATACTTCAGCGGGCTGGCGGATATTCCGCCGCGACCGCCGGAAGCACGCCAGTCCCAACTCGGCGCAGACGGAATCTGTCTGCGCCGGGCTTCTGGGTCTGCGTCTGGCCGGGGACGCGTGGTACCACGGCGTGCTGCACAAAAAGGAGTATATCGGCGACGCATCGCGGGAGATCACCCACGAGGACATCCCCCGTGTGTGCCGCCTGATGACGGTCACAGCCATCCTCACCCTGCTTTTGAGCTGCGGGGTCAAGCTGCCCTTTGCGCTGTAAAGGAGACGTAGATGCTGTATCAAATGGAAAATCAACACGGCGGCGATGTATACGGCGGCGGTATCACGCTGGATTTTTCCGCCAACACCAACCCCCTGGGTACGCCTCCCAGCGTACTGGAGGCGGTGTGCCGGGCTCTGCCCCAGCTGCACCGCTACCCCGACCCCTACTGCCGCCGGCTGGTGCAGGCTATCGCAGGCCATGAGCAGGTGCCGGCGTCCTATATTCTCTGCGGAAACGGCGCGGCAGACCTGATCTACGCATACTGCGCCGCCCTGCGGCCCCGGACGGCGGTGGAGCTTGCCCCCACCTTTATGGAATATAGCTCGGGACTGGCACAGGTGGGCTGCCGCGTAGAGCGGTATTTCCTGCATCAGGCGCAGAATTTCGATCTGGACGAGAGGTTTCTGTCCTTCTTAGATGAGAAAAAACCGGAGGCGGTATTCCTCTGTAGCCCCAACAACCCTACCGGACGGCTGATTCCGCTCCCGCTGCTGGAGCAGATTCTGCAATACTGCGCGGCACAAGGGGCGCATCTGTTTCTGGACGAGTGCTTTCTCGATCTCACGGAGGACGGCGTCAGCGCCAAGTCCCTTCTGGCAGCGCATCCGGCGCTGCTGCTCCTGAAGGCCTTTACCAAGAGCTACGGCATGGCCGGTTTACGGCTTGGGTACTGCCTGTGCGCCGACAGTGCGCTGCTGCACGAAATGGCGGCCGCGTCCCCGCCGTGGAACGTATCCACACCGGCTCAGAATGCCGGTGTGGCGGCGCTGGCGGAGCGGGACTTCCTGCAAAGGACGCTGTCCCTCGTCCGCCGGGAGCGGCAGTGGCTCACGGATAACCTGACGGCGCTGGGCTTCTGGGTATGCCCGTCCCATGCCAATTACCTGCTGTTCCGCGGGCCGCTGGGGCTGCGGGAGGGTCTGCTGCGGCAGGGTATCGCCATCCGTGGCTGTGGGAATTACAGCGGGCTGGGCGACGGGTGGTATCGCATTGCGGTGCGGCCTCACGGGGAAAATGAAGCATTGATAACGGCCATCCGGCAATTCTGCAAGGAGAAATCACAATGGCAATGAATATTATGATACAGGGAACCATGTCCAATGCGGGAAAGAGCCTGCTGGCGGCGGGACTCTGCCGCGTTTTGAAGCAGGACGGCTGCCGCGTAGCGCCGTTCAAGAGCCAGAACATGGCGCTGAACTCCTTCATTACCAAGGACGGCGGCGAGATGGGCCGGGCGCAGGTGGTGCAGGCAGAGGCCGCCGGGATCGAGCCGGATACCCGCATGAATCCCATCCTGCTCAAGCCCACCACCGACGTGGGCAGTCAGGTCATCATCAACGGACAGGTGCGGGGCAATATGCAGGCCATGGAGTACTTCCGCCGCAAGCGGGACTACATCCCCGCTGTGCTGGAGGCCTACAACAGTCTGAACTCAGAGTATGACGTGATCGTCATTGAGGGGGCAGGCAGTCCCGCGGAGATCAATCTCAAGCAGGATGATATCGTCAATATGGGCCTTGCCAAGCTGGTGGACGCGCCGGTGCTGCTGGTAGGCGACATCGACCGGGGCGGCGTGTTCGCCCAGCTCTACGGTACGGTGGCACTGCTGGAGGAGGACGAGCGCCGCCGCATCAAGGGCGTGGTGGTCAACAAATTCCGGGGCGACCGGGCCATTCTGGAGCCGGGACTGAAGACGCTGGAGCAGCTGTGCGGCATCCCGGTGGCGGGGGTCATCCCCTACACCCATGTAGACATCGACGACGAAGACAGCCTGACCGAGCGGTTTGGCCGCTCCAAAGAGCGAAAGCTCTTGGATATCGCGGTAATCCGTGTGCCGCGCATCTCCAATTTCACGGATTTCAGCCCCTTCGAACATTACGGAAACGTGTCGCTGCGCTATGTGGATCAGGTGAGCGACCTGCACCAGCCGGACATGATCCTGCTGCCGGGTACCAAGAGCACCATTGCCGACCTGCGGTGGCTGCGGCAGTCCGGTCTGGAGGCGGCCATTTTGAAGGCGGCTGACGCCGGCACGCTGGTTTTCGGCATCTGCGGCGGCTATCAGATGCTGGGGCGCACCGTGTCCGACCCGGAGCAGGTGGAGGCCGCCGGTGTCACGGAGATCAACGGTTTGGGCCTGCTGGAGATGGACACCGAATTCCGGGGTGAAAAGGTGCAGACCCAGACGCAAGGCGTCTTTCACGGTGTGGAGGGAATGCTCTCCGGCCTGAACGGACTCGCCTACGAGGGGTACGAGATCCACATGGGCCGCAGTCAGCAGCAGATGCCCGCCCTCACCGGCAGCAGAAACGTATACGGCAGCTATGTCCACGGCATTTTTGACGCGCCGGGCATCACGGATACGATCCTGAAAGCACTGTGCGCCAGAAAGGGCGTGTCCTTTGACGCACTGGCAACCTTTGACGCCTGCGGCTACAAGGAACGGCAGTACGACCTGCTGGCGGACGTGGTACGCGGCGGACTGGATATGTCCTTTGTCTACCGGGTGCTGCGCCGGGAAGTATAACGAAACAAGTTCCAATGGAAAAAGGGGGAGAGACTTGAGCAGGATATTATGCGTGATTGACGGCATGACGGATCCCCACTTTCAGGTGGAGCGATATGGCCATCTGGCGTCCATGGGTTCGGTGCGGTATGTGGATACCTGCGGCGGCTTCCCACCGGAAACACTGCACTGCGTACTGCGCCTGTTGGGGGTAACGGATCTGCCGGTACATCTCCGAGGCTATGTAGAGGCGCTGGGGGCCGGAATCCCCGTCCGGCCCGATGACCTGCTACTGCGGGGCAGCTGCTACACGCTGGATGGAGAGGGCTGCTGTACCATGCCTTGCTGTGCCCCGGCAAAGGTAGAGGATCCTGCATTTACCTATTACCGGCTGGGCGGCTATCAGGCACTGCTGGTATTTCCCCACATGGCGCATACTGTGAATAACATTGTAACGCAGATTCCTTCCGGCGGGCAGCGGGCACTGTGCCCGCAGGGAAGCTTGGTACTGCGCCATGCCTTTGAAAGACTGCTGACGAAAGAACGATGTATGCTTCTGTGGGGACAGTCTGTTCCGGTAGCACTGCCGCCATTTCCCCAGAAGAGCGCCGTGATCTGCGGCAAGGAGTTGGTAAAGGGGATTGCCCGGCTGCTGCACATGGAGCTTTTCCCGGTAAAGGGGGCTACTGGCGATGTGGATACGGATCTGGACGCCAAGACAGAGGCAGCCCTGCGAGCGGCGGAACGCTACCCCTTTGTGCTGCTGCATATCAACGGGGCGGATGAAGCGGCCCATCGCCACGATTCGGCGGAAAAGGAGACTTTCCTGCGCCGGGTCGATGATAGGGTGCTCTCCCGGCTGTTGGCGTCTGAGCATGAGATTGTGGTGGCCTCCGACCACGGAGCTGATCCAGAAAGCGGAGCCCATCTGGGTGGCCCACAGCCTTTTTTTACCAGCCGTTAAATGGTAATAGTCAAAATATGAAGACTGCATAACGGCGGCAAGGCTTAAAATCAAAACCTCTGGCTTATCCGTAATCTCATTAAGATAAGCAATAATCCAGACCGCCGATAGGGCGGTCTGGATTATTTTTGCAAAAAAATCAAAAAAACACTTGACAATTTGATAAAAATCGGAAGCTTCGCCTTGAGAGGAATTTCAAGGAGACCACGCCGATGAGAAACTACCCGAACGCCCTGAGAAGAAAGCTTTTGGATACCATATCCGGAAAACAAGAAGCTGTATAGCGAATTGTATCCTGATGAAGCCAAGCAGATGGAAGGATACACCGAAAACATTGGAGCCCTTCTAAAGCGGGAACTCGGAATAGACAGTATAACAACCATTGATAGAAACACTGAAAATGCGAGAAACTACAACATTGATGTAGTGGGTATGACTGACTACATCGAAAGCAAATGTGGCTGGCATCGCAACGTGATATATTATGACGCAGAAATTATCAACCAAATCAATATTCTGAGGAAAAGATATTAAGGGATTGAAGGTTCTTCCTTGATATGAATGGGTATAACGCAAAAGCATCCACGGCTTTTCGGTAAGGGTGAGTCATCCGTCCACCGCATTTCCTAAACTAAAGACAGGTACATTCCGCGCGGCCACAAAATTTAGCCATATTTTTAGCCTTATAACTTCAAAATTTGATAATACAGTCCGGCAGCATCTAACAGCATGATTTCCTGCAAACCCTGTATTTCCAGCACTTTCCGCCATCGGTCGGCACGACGCAAAATCGCCCCGCGGCGATTCAAATCCGGGTGTCACCTCCAGAAAAAGAAACACCATCCGAAAGGATGGTGTTTCTTTTTCTGACGGCACACTTCTGCATCCGGCAGAGCCGCAGCCTTGCGGTGCGTCCCGACCCATATCCTGCCCGGTGAGCACGGCGGCCTGACCTCCAGACCCTGTACCTGCTGCAAAACGTCTGCATCCTCTTGACTTCTGGGTGGAGACAGCTATAATAATTACTAACGAATATTAGTTAGCAATTAGCGATGATAGTTGGTCAAGGCACGCAAAGCCGGCGGCACATGCCGTTGGCTCTGCTCTTGAGGAGGTACAGAGCTGTGAAACGGACATTGACACAAAGACTGGGACTATTGGGTATCGTCAGCTTTCTTTCGTATACGGCGGCGGTGCAGGACAAGGTCGCCCTGCTGCTGGGCGGCGCGGCGGATTATCTCACCAAACCCTTTGATACAAAGGAACTGCTGGCCCGCGTGGCCGTGCGGCTACGGGAGGCCTCCGGCCGCGACTATATCGAGGCGTTCTGGAGCATCGGCTTCCGCCTGACGGCAGGATCTTGACGATTTCTGGAGGATTTCCTTGACCGCTTTCTTGACCTTTGCCTGGTAGTATACGGTCGATCAAGCAAAGGAGGTGCGTCAAATGGAATATGTGCTTGAAACAAGTGCGCTCCGCAAGCGTTACCGCGATTTCACGGCGCTGAACGGACTGGATATGCACATCCCCAAGGGGTCGATCTATGGCTTCGTAGGCAGAAACGGCGCGGGCAAGACCACGCTTATCCAGCTCATCTGCGGCCTGCAGGAGCCGACGGGCGGCAGCTTCACGCTGTACGGTGCGGAGAACACCGACGCCGGGATCGGGCGCTGCCGCCGCAGAATGGGCGCGGTGGTGGAAACGCCGTCCATCTACCTGGACATGACGGCGGAGGAGAACCTCCGCCAGCAGTATCTGGTGCTGGGCCTCCCCTCAACGGACGGCATCCCGGAGCTACTGCATCTGGTGGGGCTGGACGGCACCGGGAAGAAGAAAGCGAAAAATTTCTCCCTCGGCATGCGGCAGCGGCTGGGCATTGCCGTGGCGCTGGCGGGCGGCCCGTACTTTCTGGTGCTGGATGAGCCGGTCAACGGCCTTGACCCCCAGGGCATCATCGAGATGCGGGAGCTGATCCTGAAGCTCAACCGCGAGTACGGCATCACGGTGCTGATCTCCAGCCACATTCTCGATGAGCTTGCAAGACTTGCCACCCATTACGGCTTCATCGACGGTGGACACATGGTAAAAGAAATGATCGCGGAGGAGCTGGAAGCCCGCTGCCGCAAATGCACCCGCGTAGAGGCATCCGACAGCAGGGTGCTGGCACGGGTGCTGGACCGTCTCGGCGCGGAATACCGCGTTGTGGACGATACCCGGACGGATGTCTTTGCTGATGTGGAGGCTACGCAGCTGGTGGCGGAGGCCATGAAGGAAAACTGCGTGATCCACAGCATGAAAGAGCGGGACGAGAGTCTGGAGAGCTTCTACATGAACCTGATGGGAGGTGCGCACCATTTCTGCCCATTCTGCACGCGGCATTCGTCAGTCTTTTCCTGGGCCTGGAATATCAGGATGGCACGCTGCGCACCGTGTACCAGTTCGCCGTGGACGCGCTGCCCACCGGGCAGGCTCTGTTTGTCAACGTCAGCGGCGAGCGCATGTCGCGTCAGGGCTTTTGGAAGATAATCAAGTCGTACCAGCAGAAAGCGCATATTGAAAAAACCATCACGCCGCATACTCTGCGTCATTCGTTTGCCGCGCATCTGCTTGAAAACGGCGCCGACCTGCATTCTATTCAGGAAATGCTCGGACACTCGGACATATCGTCAACTCAGGTATATTCCCAGCTTGTTAAGAAGCAGCTTAAGGATGTTTATAACAAGGCTCATCCCAGAGCGCATAACGGCTGATATCTTCACAATTTGCGCAAAAAACCTCGGCAATTAAAAATTGCCGAGGTTTTTCATGTTTACAGGGATTAATGCCGGTCAAGCTTTATATTTTAATCCGTTTTCGATTGCGTAGCTTTCGGCTGCGCTGCCTTTTTTGCAGCATATCATAACGTTTGGTGACTCGAGGAATGCGTCGGGCTCGATCTCCGTTACCGAATCGGGGGATCGTTATCTGCCGCAGCTTTTTGCAGGTTCTGAAAGCATAGGAGCATATTTTTTCACATCCAGAGGGAATAACTACGCTTTCGAGCACGGTGCAGCGGTTGAATGCCGAATGGGATATGGTTTTGACAGGTGCTTTAAATTCAATCTGCTTAAGCTTCGGACAATTGTAAAACGCCAGATAGCCTATCTCGTTGAGCGAGGCTTCAATTATAACGCTTTCAAGCTTATCGCTGTTTTTGAATGCGCTTGACGCGAGCGTGCGAACCGGCTTGCCGCCTATTGATGCAGGAATGATGAGATTATGAACATCTTTGCTGCCGTTTGACAGCGTTGCCTCACCGTGCGCTATGGAATAGCTGAAATCAAGAGTTGCACCGCGCTCGACGTAGTTTTTGAATGCGTCAGCTATAATACGCTCTCTGTACTTTCCGTAAAGCGGACCGTTGTTATACTGATGAATATCTATGCCGGCGCCGCCGACGTTGTATTCAATAAGTACAGGCTCACCTTCTGCGTCGATAGCTATATCCCAGGAAGCAACGCCGAACATGGGCACATGCATGTGGCAGCGCATGACGGCCTCCAGTGCCTTATCAAAATTAGGCACAAAGCCTTCGCTGAATGGGTGAACGTCGTATCGTTCGCCTTTTTGCGTGTATCCGCAGTCGTTAAGGTGCCCGTCGGGCTTGACTCCGCAGCCAACGCCGCCGCTGCCGAAGTTATCAACACGGCTGCCGCTGTTTCCGATCCTGACAACGGCGGAAAGCGGTATGGATTCTCCATCGAGTATAATGCAGATTATGCGTATTGTGTTAACCGAGGAGGCGTTCATCTTTGCCATTTCCGGGTGCTGCTGCATCACAAGCTGCACGGCAACGTCGCGGTCAACGTCAAGTGCATCCGATATATCATCCCTGGTGCTGCCCTTGCCGAGAAAACGCACGCCCTTGCCGCCGCTGCTTGCGCGGCTTATTTTAACTGCCACGCCCGGATCAAGGTTTTCAAACAGTTTTTCAGCGGCCTGCTGCTTGGTTATAGGGTTAAAGCCTACGTCGAGATACTGCCCGTGAATTTTCCTGATAAGCGTCGGCGGATGCTTTACGCAGGGAAGGATAACATCCATATAGTTTTTGTCGAGGAAGGCTCTGCTGTATATGCCGGTTTTACCGCTGTAAACCTGAACCCAAAGCGGATCGACAAGGCCGGTGTCCCAAATATCCTTCCATGCATCTTGAACGTCGCTTAACTGCTCGGAGCTAAGCTCCGGAGTCTCTCCGGTCGTTTCTCTAAACCATTTTCGTAGCACTGTCGATTTGCTGCCGCGCTTTTCGCCTGACTGCATAGCCGAAACTGCGCGGATAAGGTCGCTGTGCCGCTCTTTGCACAGCGTGTTGAACATGTAGTTAAATAACTTATCTTTTATGGAATTTTTCATAACTCTCTCCGTACAGAATGCTTAAAATAGTATATTACATCGAGCATCATATGGTAATAGCTGTAAATATTTTTTAGTATAACTTATATTACACAGTTTTGCGGCTTAATGACGCGCGTACGATGCATTTTTGTTGTAATAAAAGTGACGATGTGATAAAATTAATACTTAGGATGTGATAATTATGCGTATCTTGGGCATTGATCCGGGACTTGCAACTGTTGGATTTTCAATCGTGGATACGGACAAAGCCAAAATGAAGCTCGTCACCTGCGGCATAATAAGCACTCCGGCTCACACCTCGCTTTCGAGTAGGCTGGATAGAATATTTGACGATCTAACCGAGCTTATAAGCACTTTTTCTCCTGATGTAATGTCCATTGAGGAGTTGTTTTTCAACACGAATATAACGACCGGCATATCCGTTGCACACGCTCGCGGAGTTATTTTGCTCGCAGCTTACCGTGCCGGAGTGCGCGTTTTTGAGTATACGCCATTGCAGGTCAAGCAGGCCGTTGTCGGATATGGCAGAGCTGAAAAGAAGCAGGTGATCGATATGGTAAAGCGTATTCTAAACCTGCCGTCGGCTCCAAAACCCGATGATGCGGCCGACGCTGTGGCTCTGGCCATATGCCATGCCCGCAGCAGCTCCTCACTACTTAGCCGAAAGGAAGATGAAGGACTGTGTTCTACCATTTAAACGGTATAGTTTCAGATATTGATTTAAATCTTGCGGTCATTGACTGCAACGGAGTCGGCTATGCCGTTAATACAACGACCAATACGCTCTCAAGACTTAAGCTTAATGATAAGGCAAAGCTGTATATCTCTGAGTGCATAAAAGAGGATAGCTTTGATCTTTACGGCTTTGCTACGCTCGGCGAAAAACGCTGCTTTGAGATGCTTCTCGGGGTTTCGGGTATCGGTCCGAAGGCCGCGCAGGCAATACTGTGCGCCACTACACCGGAAGGACTTGCCCTTGCCATAATGAACGGCGATGATAAAGCCATAACCGCGGCACAGGGCGTGGGTAAAAAAATTGCCCAGCGTGTTATCCTTGAGCTTAAAGACAAGGTTTCCAAGGAAATGGGCGGCTCATCGATGTCAGAGATGCCGGCTGTTATGACGCAAACGGCGTCCGGCAGCAAGAGCAAAAGCGATGCCATTGCTGCACTTATGGTGCTCGGCTACGGTACAGCTGAGATAAACGCGGCACTCAGAGGTATGGACATTGGCGCAATGGAAACCGAGCAGATAGTAAAAGCGGCGCTAAAAAACCTTATGTAGAGGATACAATAAATGAGTATTAATTTTTCGGAAGGTCTGGAGAAAACTCCGGTCGTCACCAGCTCTTCACATTTGCCGGAGGATGCAGGCGAGGGGAGCCTCAGGCCGAGAACAATAACTGAATATATCGGTCAGGAAAAAGCAAAGGATAATCTGAGTGTTTTCATTGACGCTGCGCGCCTTCGCAACGAGCCGCTCGATCATGTTCTGCTGCATGGGCCTCCGGGACTTGGCAAAACAACGCTTGCGGCCGTCATAGCAAATGAGATGGGCGTAAACATGCGCATAACCTCAGGACCGGCAATAGAAAAGCCCGGTGATCTTGTCGCTATGCTGACAAATCTCAACGAGGGAGATATCCTGTTTGTTGACGAGATCCATCGCTTGAACCGTGCATATGAAGAGATACTCTATCCTGCGATGGAGGATTATGCGATAGATATAATTCTCGGCAAGGGACCGTCGGCAAATTCCCTGCATCTTGAGCTGCCGAAGTTTACACTCATCGGTGCAACGACGCGCTCGGGTCAGCTCACCGCACCTTTGCGCGACAGGTTTGGCGTTACGCTCAGACTCGAGCTGTACACCGTCGATGAGCTGCGCCGCATAGTAGAACGTTCTGCCGATATTCTGGGAATTGATATCGAACGCGACGGTGCGATCGAGATAGCTTCACGATCACGAGGAACGCCTCGAATCGCAAACCGAATGCTCCGCCGTGTGCGAGACTTTGCACAGGTAAGAGCTGACGGCGTTATAACAAAGGATGTTGCCGATATGGCGCTGTCGAGACTCGAGGTTGACAAGTGCGGCCTTGATTCACTCGACAGACGAATGCTCCGCAGCATTATTGAGTTCTATAACGGCGGCCCTGTAGGGCTTGAAACGCTTGCGGCAACGATAAATGAGGATTCCGTCACTCTTGAGGATGTGTACGAGCCGTATCTTCTTCAGCAGGGATTTCTCACTCGAACTCCGCGCGGACGCTGTGTAACGCGTAAAACTTACGAGCATCTTGGCATTCAGCAGCTTGGTCAGCAGGAGATAGACATATAAAATCAGATTTTTTATAAAATTTCAGCGATTTTTTGCTCGTATTATATTGACTTTCAACAAATTTGATATATACTAAAGCTGTATTGTTGGAAGTAATAGTGGTTTTATATGATCGAATATGCTGAATTAGAAGATAGTGCCTTGCAGAAGCTTGCCGCCGATGGTGACAGTTATGCCGAAGAAGAGCTTGTCTCCCGATATATGCGCCTTGTGCGTATCTGTGCCCGACCTCTGTTTCTTGCTGGAGGAGAGAGCGAAGACCTTATTCAGGAGGGAATGTTCGGGCTGCTCTCGGCAGTAAGGCATTATGATAGCAAGCATAATGCGTCATTCAAGACCTTTGCAGAATGGTGTATAAGAAACCGGCTGCGCTCAGCCGTAAAATCAGCTTCCAGCTTAAAACATGATCCGCTTAACAATCGCGTACCTTTAGAGTCGATACTCTCGGATGAATCCCAGACCCAGGCAGTTGCATGTGCTGAATTATTTCAGAAATCTCCTGAAGAGCAGGTTCTGGCAAGAGAGAATAAAAAGTACACAGAACAGTTATATTTATCCCTGGTCAGCATGCTTTCCAAATATGAAAAAGCTGTTTTGACATATTACCTTGAAGGGCTTAGCTATAAAGAAATAGCAAAGCTGACGGGCAAGGGCGACAAAGCTGTTGACAATGCGATACAGAGGATAAGGCGCAAGACGGCGCAAATGCTTAAATCAGGCGATATCAGCAATAGCTGACGCATATAAAAGCCGACAGGCGAGATTTTCAAAGAGAGGATTTACAATGTACGAAGACAAGACCTTAATTTGCAAAGAGTGTGGTCAGGAGTTCGTGTTCTCCGCAGGCGAGCAGGAATTCTACGCAGAGCGCGGTTTCCAGAACGAGCCCCAGCGCTGCAAGGCATGCCGCGACGCTCGCAAGAATGCAGCTCGTGGTCCCCGTGAGTTCTTCACCGCAGTTTGCGCAGCTTGCGGCGGCGAGGCCAAGGTTCCCTTTGAGCCCAAGTCCGACCGTCCCGTATACTGCAGCGAGTGCTTTGCAAAGATGAAGGAACAGGCCTGAGGACATAATCCGCAGGTATAGAGTGGGACGTCCTCTCGACGTCCCGTTCTTTATTTTGTAAAATCTTATGATTGGAGATACAACCATGGAAATGCTTAAGATTATGGATATCAACAGAGAAACCATTATTTCGGAAATTCTGTCGAATTTCCCCGAAGCAATGCCTAAATTCCAGGAGCTTGGCATGCACTGCCTCGGCTGCGCACTTGCAACAGCCGAAAGCCTCGAGCAGGCCTGTGCTGCACACGGCGTGGATCCTGATGAGTTCATAGTTGAGCTCAAGGCATATCTGTTGGCTCTGTAAGTAAGAGTTAAGTGAAAAGCCGGTTATGCCGGCTTTTCGCCGTATATGGAGATTTTTTATGAGCAGCAGACTTGAACTGATTGCGTCCTTTGCCTCACAAGGTCGAGGAGTTGCCGATATCGGCACGGATCATGCAATATTGCCGATAATACTGCGCCGCAATGGATACAGCGGATATATCGTTGCCGGGGATATCAATGAAGGACCACTTAAAAAGGCCGAGAGAGGGCTTCTTGAAGCCGAAGTAGATGACGTGGAGCTTAAACTCTGCAACGGCCTGGAGGGCATTGACAGCAGCAGGATAGATACTATCGTTGTTGCGGGTATGGGCGGCGATACAATAACCGGGATACTCGACCGCGGCTTGTACGACATGCCTGAATGGGCAGGGCGCAGCGACTATAAGCTTATTCTGCATCCGGTAACAAAGCCTGAGATCCTTCGGTACTGGCTCGTTAATAACGGCTTTCGCATAAGCGGAGAGAACTATATTGAGGATAACGGCATACTGTGCCAGTTAATATGCGCAGAACCAGGCGAAAGCGAGAAATATATGGATTCCGAACTTTATGTCGGCAAGCTTGAGCGCATCGTAAATCAGCCGTGCTTTGAAGCGGTAGTTGATAAGCACATAAAGCGCTTTAAGGCCGCAGTAAAAGGGCTTGAAAATGCAAGCGATGCATCGCTTGCAGCTTGGAAAAAGCTTATTGAGAATATGATCAGTGAGCTTGAGCGGATGAAAGGGGCTAAACTTGGCTAATGTCGGTCAGATATTTGAATACTTAAACGAGCTTGCACCGGTTGGGCTTAAAATGGACTTTGACAATGTCGGGCTGCTGGTGGGCAATGCGGAAGCTAAAGTTGAAAAGTGCCTTGTTGCACTTGATATAACGGACGAAGTCATTGAAGAAGCAGTCAGGCTCGATGCTCAGCTTATAGTTTCGCACCATCCGATAATTTTCGGCGCGATCAAGAGCGTTACGGCCGATGACCTTGTCGGAAGAAAGATAATATCGCTGATCCGAAACGATATATCAGCTGTGTGCATGCACACAAATCTTGACATAGCCGAAGGCGGCGTAAACGATGTGCTGATGTCTGCGCTCAAGGCAAAAACGCTTGGATACTTAGAAGCGTGCGGAGTAGATGCCGACGGAACCCCGGTCGGCTGCGGAAGAGTAGGGGAGCTTGAAGCGCCAATGCTGTTTGAGGATTTCCTCGCGCTTTGCAAAACAGCTCTGAACGCAAACGGACTTCGATATCATTATGCAGGCAAACCGGTGAAAAAGCTCGCCGTTATGGGCGGAGCAGGCGGCTCAAGCCTTACGGACGCGGTCGCTGCCGGATGCGATACCTATGTTACGTCCGATATTAAATACAACAGCTTCCTTGACGCAAAGGAGCTTGGAATCAATCTTATTGACGCCGATCACTTCTGCACCGAAAATGTTGTAGTGCCGGTGCTTGCGGATAAGCTTGCCGGCAGATTTGAAGATGTAAGCTTTGCCTTATCGTCGGTTCACATGCAGACGGCTCAATTTTTCTGAAAAGTTATATTTGTCCTCCGCGGCTCATAAACTCGTACAAACGAGAAAGCTGCGGAGGTTTTTATATGACGAATTTAGATATTTACAAAGATATATCGGCAAGAACCGGCGGTGCGGTAATGATAGGCGTTGTCGGCCCTGTAAGAACCGGCAAGTCAACGTTTATAAAGCGATTTATGGAAACGCTGGTCATTCCGAACATTGAGGATGAATATGCAAGAGAGCGTGCACGCGACGAGCTGCCGCAGAGCGGCTCCGGCCGGACGATCATGACGGCGGAGCCGAAATTCGTCCCGAACGAGGCCGCCCGCATCAGCCCGGGTGACGATACCTCATGCATGGTGCGCTTTGTTGACTGCGTTGGCTATATGGTTCAGGGGGCTTCCGGACGATTCGAGGACGGCAGTGAAAGGCTTGTTACAACGCCGTGGTTTGATCACGAGGTAACAATGACCGAGGCTGCCGAATCGGGTACGCGAAAAGTCATATGCGACCACTCAACTATCGGGCTTGTCATAACGACCGACGGCAGTATATGCGATATTGATCGCGAGGCTTATATTGAGCCTGAAAGGCGCGTTGTCTCAGAGCTAAAAAGCATAGGAAAGCCTTTTGTTATACTTCTCAACAGTGCACAGCCGGATTCCGAACGCACAATAGAGCTTGAGCGGCAATTGAGCGCAGAGTACGAGGCTCCGTGCATACGAGTTAACTGCCAGTCGCTCACCCAGGGCGATATATGCGAGATAATGCGCAAGGTTTTAGGTCAGTTTCCGCTTTGTGAAATGTCGATACGACTTCCTGATTGGTTCTGCGCCGTTGACTGCGGCAACGAAATGAAAAGCGAGCTTTATCGGCAGCTTATATTCGCATCCGACTGCATAAAAAGTGTAAATGACATAAGCCAAATGTTGACGCGCATATCCGAGCTGGATATAGTGGACGCCGCATATATTGAAAGCAGCGATATGGGCAGTGGAACGATAAACATTGCGATAGATATGCCGCGAATGCTTTATTATCGGCTTATAAGCTCTGAATCGGGGATAGATATACTTGATGACGGCAGCCTTGTGAAAGTCCTGCGCGAGCTTGGGCAGGTAAAGCAGGAGTATGATAAAATAAAAGACGCACTTGACTCGGTGCGTCAAACAGGATACGGAGTTGTTATGCCGCAGCCGGATGATCTGCAAATCGATGAACCTCAACTGGTTAAGCAGGGCGGAAAATACTCCGTAAGGCTCAAGGCTCATGCTCCTGCAATACATCTTCTAAAAACCGGCGTTGAGGCCGTTGTAACGCCGTCAATCGGCGGAGACGGAGCCTCCGAGGAGATAATCAGCTTCCTGCTTCAAGGCTTTGAAGGTGACATGAGCAGGCTTTGGGAGTCAAATATATTCGGCCAGCCGCTGTACGATATTGCGCAGAATGCGATAGCCGAGCGCTTAATGAGTCTTCCGCCGAACGCAAGAGCTAAGCTTCAGGAGACGCTGCAAAGAATAATAAACGAGGGCAGAGGAACCCTTATCTGCATACTGTTATGATTGCAAAGCGAGGTGTGCAAAACTGCACACTTCGCTTTTTAATGTCCAGTTGCTCATAATTAAATTAAAATACGGTCAATATTTATATAAATTAATTATTGAAAAAGCATTTGAGTGAAGCTATAATATTTTTATTATTACGGAGGTGACAGATAATGAAACCAGTATCTAAAATAGCAGAAGCTGTCAGAGCATCGACTACTCTTGCGGTTGACAGCCTTGCAAAGCAGATGAAAGCCGACGGCCTTGACGTTGTAGGTTTTGGCACGGGCGAGCCCGATTTCAATACTCCTGACAACATCAACATGGCCGGTATCAGAGCTATATGCGACGGCAAAACTAAATACACTCCGGCAGCAGGCATAATTCCGCTGAGAAAGGCAATTGCTCAGAGGCTTAAGGAAGATTGCGGCGTTGACTATGACTACACCCAGATAGTGGTCGCAAGCGGCGCAAAGCACAGCGTTTACATTGCCCTTGCTGCGATAACCAACCCCGGTGACGAGATCATAATCCCGGCGCCTTTCTGGGTCAGCTATTACGAAATGGTTCGCATGGTTGGTGGCACACCTGTTATTGTCGAAGCAGGTGAGGAGCAGAACTTCAAAATTACCGCACAGCAGCTTGAGGCGGCCATTACCGACAAAACCAAGTGCCTTATGCTCAATAACCCATCGAACCCCACAGGCATGATCTATTCCGCAGAAGAGCTGCGCGCAATTGCCGATGTCTGCGTAAAGCATGATCTCTATATTCTTGCAGATGAGATATACTATCAGCTTATTTATGATGGAATCGAATTCACAAGCATAGCCAGCCTCGGTGAGGAAGTTAAAGAGCGCACACTGCTCATTAACGGTGTGTCCAAGTCCTATGCAATGACCGGCTGGCGTGTCGGCTACTGCGCAGCAAACAAGACCCTCGCGAAGATCATGTCAAACTTTCTGAGCCATTCCACCGGTGCTCCGTCCACTATCAGCCAGTGGGCGTCCGTTGAAGCGCTTACCGGCCCGCAGGAGGGCATTGAGGCAATGCGTCTTGCGTTCCTTGAGCGCCGTGACTATATTGTCAAGCGCATTAATTCCATCCCCGGAGTCAGCTGCATAGTTCCTAACGGAGCTTTCTATGTTATGATGAATATTGAGCAGCTTATTGGCAAAACACTTGGTGGAAAGCTCATTGAAAATGATGATGATTTCGCAGTTGCGCTGCTTGAAAAGGCTCTCGTTGCAGTTGTTCCGTGCTCTGGCTTCGGCATGAAGAATTTCGTGCGTTGGTCTTATGCAGCCTCGATGGAAAACATCGAGAAAGGCCTTGACCGCCTTGAAAAATTCGTAACCGAATGATATAATTGCCTAAAAGGGTATTATATCAAAAATTAATCATAGCCTGATATAAAAATCACCCCATCGACATAGCTTGTTAGTGGGGTGATTTTATGTTTATTACTGTTAAAATCAGAAGCCTTGTAAAGCCGGCGATAGCTGTAGCTACTGTGGTTTTATTTGCTTCGATTGTATTTTTCGCTTTTCCGGGTAAGAGCGTCGGCGTTTTAGGGCCGTATAATTGCCACACGCTGCTGATTGACGCAGGGCACGGCGGCGTTGACGGCGGCGCGATATCGGCCGATGGACTTAAAGAGAGTGATGTTAACCTTGCAATTGCTCTAAGAATGTCCGGGATATGTGATCTTGTCGGTATTGGGCATCAATTGACGCGCGAATCGGATGTTGGATGCCTTGAAAGCGAAAGCTACAGTGAACACGACGATCTTGTTGCACGCGCTCAAATGGCAAATTCGATACCGGAATGTGTGCTTATAAGTGTGCACCAGAATAAATACCCAAGCGAGATAGTTAGAGGAGCAGAGATCATGTACGCCGAAACTCCGGGCAGCAAGGAGCTTGGCGTTATCACGCAGAGCAACATGGTGTCAGCGTTAGATCCGGAGAACAGGAGAGTTGCACACAGTGCACCGAGTCAGCTTCTGCTTACATCGAGCGTCAACTGCCCGGCCATATTGGCCGAGTGCGGTTTCATGTCAAATCCGCAGGAGGCCGGACTCCTTGCAGACGGGAATTATCAAACCAAAATAGCTATGACGCTTATTGCGTCATACATTCAGTTTAGCTGCCGACAGCTTTAAGGAGAGAGGTATATGAAACAAAAGACGGTGTTCTGCTGCTCGGAATGCGGAAATGAAACTGTAAAATGGAGCGGACGCTGCCTTGCCTGCGGCGCATGGGACAGCCTCGTTGAGGTGAAAACCGATGTAAGAGGGAAGGGCAGTGCCAAAAACGCCGCTCGCTCGGCAGTTATCAAAAAGCCAAAGCTTATTTCGGAGCTTGGCACAGAAGCCGAGATGCGCTTTTCAACCGGCATAGGCGAATTTGACAGAGTTCTCGGCGGCGGAGCTGTGAGAGGATCGCTCGTTTTGGTCGGCGGTGCTCCCGGAATCGGAAAATCAACGTTGCTGCTGCAGCTTTGCGGTTTGACCGAAGCCGGTCAGAAAATACTTTACGTAACCGGCGAAGAAAGCGAGCGCCAGCTCAAAATGCGCGCTCAAAGACTCGGCGTAGATAAAGGCGAGATATATGTTTTGGCAGAGACTGGACTTACCGAGGTGATGGAGAACGTTGAGGCTCTGTCGCCGGATATTGTGATAATTGACTCGATACAGACAATGTTTGACGCTGATATCAGCTCGGCTCCGGGCAGCATAAGCCAGGTGCGCGAATGCACAATGTCGATAATGCGTCTTACAAAAGAAAAAGGCTTTACAACGTTTGTTATCGGGCACATCAATAAAGAGGGAAGTATAGCCGGACCTAAAGTCCTTGAACATATGGTCGATTGCGTCCTGTATTTTGAAGGTGAGCGCAGCACTTCGTTCAGGATACTCAGAGCCGGCAAAAATCGTTTTGGGTCCACGAATGAGATAGGCGTTTTCGAGATGAACGATAGAGGCCTTAAAGAGCTGAAAAATCCCTCGGAGATACTGCTTTCCGGCAGACCACAGAATGCTCCGGGAACCTGCGTTACATGTGTCATTGAAGGCTCACGCCCGATATTGGCCGAGATACAGGCGCTCATCGCGCCGGCTGCATATAACTCCGGCCGCCGCAGCTCAAACGGAATTGACTATAACCGCGCAACACTGCTGCTTGCCGTTCTTGAAAAACGCGGCGGCATGTCAGTTTCGGCATGCGATGCCTATATTAATGTAATAGGCGGACTTGAGCTTGACGAACCGGCAGCCGATCTCGCCACGCTGCTTGCAATCGCCAGCAGCTTCAGAGATCTGCCGCTCGGGCGCGACCTCGCGGCTGTTGGCGAAGTCGGACTTTCCGGCGAGATCAGAAGCGTCAGCAACCTGAATTCACGTCTTTCCGAGATAGCACGCCTCGGCTTCAAGCGCTGCGTGATACCGGCGCATGTCAAGGACGATATCAGAAAGCCTGACGGACTGGAGCTGATAAGCGTTAAAGACATTCGTGAAGCCATAAAGGCAACTCTTGGCTGATAATGATACGCTTTGTTGAAAAACCGCATCTGCCGCAGGGTAAAGTTAGACAGATCATAATCGGGGAAAAGTATAAAAATGTGCTCGAAAGCGCGCTTTTTGAGCAAAATACAGTTCCAATTTGGCTCAAAAATAATGATTTTGTCGATGAGCGTCTTTCCGGACATTGTGACCTTATGGCAGTGCATCTTGGCGGAAACAGGCTGGCTGCACAATCAAGCGTTGCTGATAATTGCAAATTAATTAACAATATACGGCTTATTTGTACCGAAAACCCTTCAAAGACGGAATATCCTTATGATGCAGGGCTTAATATCTGTATAGTCGATGAAAAGCTTATCTATAATCCAAAAAGCGCAAATATGCAGATCGTATCGCAGCTCGAAGGAACGAAGCTAATCTGCAAACAGGGCTATACGAAATGCTCAATATGCGTTGTTGACGAAAAATCGATAATCACTGCCGATAATAAAATTGTCGCAATTGCGACTGCTGCCGGTATGGACGTATTACATGTCAGCGAAAAGATCACGGCTCTGGATGGATTTGAGCACGGCTTCATAGGCGGAGCATCATTTAAAATCAGCAGAAATAAAATGGCGTTTACGGGTGTGATTGCAGATGTATGCGAAAGATCACGCATTGAACGCTTTTTAAATGAACGCGATATAGCTCCGGTTTACTTGACCAATGCACCGATGTTTGATATCGGCAGCGCAATACCGATAACTGAAGAAATTTAAAACATGCGCAGCTAGACTGTTTCGAGGGTTTAGCTGCGCATGTTTACGTTTTCATCTCCCCTAAATTAAACAAAATCTTTATTTTGCTTAATTATTAGTCAATTTGTCAATAGACATTTTCTCGGCTGCCCTGCTATAATAGATTTAGCGAAAATGATTGGAGCGTTTAATATGGACTACAGAACCGAAGCACCTGAGATCATAAAAAGCTTTTTAATATATCACGAGACTATTAAAGGACACTCGCCGAAAACCGTTGAGGAGTATTATCTTGACCTGCGTACATTTTTCAGATACATGAAGATTGTCCGCGGCCTTGTTCCTAGAGATACTGAGCTTGAGGATATTGACATACATGATATTGATCTTGATTTTGTTAAGTCGATCACCGTTTCCGATGCTTATGAGTATCTCGCTTTTTTGACCCGTGACCGAGTGAAAAATCAGCGCAGCCGAGATGTCGAATACGGCACCATGGCCTCGACCCGTGCGCGCAAGGTTTCAACTTTGCGAAGCTTCTATAAATATCTTACCGTTAAGGCAAAGCTTTTGGACGTTAACCCTTTGCAGGATCTAGACGTACCGAAAATTCCGAATAAATTGCCAAGATATCTTACTCTGCCGGAAGCTCAGGCCCTCCTCTCCTCTGTTGACGGAAAAAATAAGGAGCGCGATTACTGTATACTGTGTATATTTTTAAACTGCGGACTGCGTATATCCGAGATCGTCGGACTGAACCTTTCGGATATTCGGGAAGATCATATACGAGTATTCGGCAAAGGAAGCAAAGAACGTATTATTTATATTAATGATGCCTGTGCCGAGGCTATCAATCAGTATCTCGATGTTCGCAAAAGCATTGCGGCCATTGACAAAAATGCACTTTTTCTTTCAAACCGGCGTACCAGAATGAGCCGTGAGGCAGTTCACAGCATGGTAAAAAACTCACTGCGCCGCGCAGGACTTGATGCCGAAAAGTATTCATCTCACAAGCTGCGCCATACAGCCGCAACGCTTATGCTGCAAAACGGAGTTGACGTGCGCACGCTTCAGGAGCTGCTGGGGCATGATAACCTGAACACGACGCAGATATATACGCATGTTGATAATTCCGAGCTGCGAATTGCTGCTGAGGCCAATCCCCTTGCCCACTTTGAGCCTGATAACAAAAAAGACTAACGGAAACATCCGTTAGTCTTTTTTCTGTAATTTACTTTAATCCTCAGAATCTTCGCTCAAAGTATCGGCAGACGGCATGCGAACAACGTTAAGCACGCCGAATACCGAGGCTGCAAAATCAAGAAGGACTATGAACCAAAGCGTTGCACTTCCGGTGAGCGCGAGAACGACAAGTACAAACTTGATTACCGCCGTAAATACGAGATTTTCGGAAGAAAGGCGCTTTACCATATGTGATGCCGTGTACGCAACAGGAAGTCCGAATATGCCGACATTGCTCATAAGCATGTCTGCGTTTTCAAATTCCGTTCCGACTTTTGCATCAATATCCGCGGCAGTGTGATATTCAAGGTTCTCAGCGCTTATGTACATAAGCTTTTCATCGGGAGCGAGCTGATCCTTGCAC
>OMFF01000236.1_pt1 | contig 24146 bp, 19 predicted proteins | sample 1645581 | NCBI WGS metagenome assembly OMFF01 (sample SAMEA103958140, study PRJEB25191) | human gut metagenome | biome: human-associated habitat [ENVO:00009003]; feature: intestine environment [ENVO:2100002]; material: feces | place: Germany | collected 2013/2015
TCCAAGGTGTTCTAGTTTGTCTTTACGTTATTCAATTTACAAGGTACAGCCGTTCACGCTCTCGCTTGAACTTTTTTATACTACCACAAGCCGTTCAACTTGTCAAGACTCTTTTTTGTCTTTTTCAAGGTTTTTCGGTTCGTAGAGCCGCTCTCAGCGCCTCGCAGGAGGTGTCTCGCTGACAGCTTGCATATGATATCATTCACTGCTTCATTTGTCAAGCATTTTTTACAAAAAAGTTGAATCTTTTTTGGCGGTTCTGGCCATAGACATCTGTCCGCATTTTGTGAACACGCTCCCCCGCGTTTTGCGGCAGCGAAAAATCGTTCGCTGCCGCAAATTTGGAAAGATCTGCAAGAGGAATCAGGCGCAGAGCTTGCTGATTACCAGGGCATAAATCATAGCTGTCTTCAACAGCTGGCTGATTCTTGCCCGTTCGTTGGCTCCATGCAGATGGGAGTCAAAGTCATGCTCTCCTGCACCAAAGGCAACGCCGCCAGGGATCTCATGGACGTAGGTACCGCCGCCAATGGCCTCGCAATAGCCCTTCCGCCCGGTGTAGGTTTCATAGGCATTCAGCAGGACCTTAATGAAATCAGACTCTCCGTCAACTGCATGAGCAGGCCCCAAGCTGCCTTTGCATTCCCACCCAAAAACGGCCATTTTCGCTTCCGTCACATGGCAGGTGTTTTCTTCCGTGGCGCACAGGGGATCCCGGGAATCAAAAACGCCCCAGAAGCCAGCGCTATCCAGGTGAACCATAGAGAACGTCAGCGTCAGGCAGCCGGAGACAGCATCCTCCATGGCAATACCCAGGGCCTTGCCCCGGTTATCCCCATAGGGAAAGATCTCGTGCAGCTGCCGAACCGTCTTTTCTGCTGCTCCCTGGGCCAGAGGCAGCGCGCACAGGGCCTGCAGGGTCGCCGTAATGGCATTTTTGCCCTCATCAGGCATAGATGCGTGGGCCTGGACACCCACAGCGGTGATCTTCGCCGTATTTCCTTCATAGACGGCCGTCAGCGAAACGCCCGTCTCCCCGGAGACCTGCTCCAACACAGCCTCCAGCTGTGTCCGGTCAGCATTTTCCACCAGGCAGGTACAGTTTGCCGGAGCCACATTCACGCGAATACCGCCGTCCAATGCCAAAACGCGAACACCCGGTGAAACCGTCTTCTCCCAGGATGCCGAAAATCTGGGGCTGTAATGGGCTTTTTCAATATTGGTCACAGGAAAATCCGCGTCCGGTGACAGGGCATAGGGTGCAAAGGGATGGTTCGCATAGTAGTGGGCAATATCCTCGGAGCCGGATTCCTCATCCGTGCCCATAATGAGCTTGGCATTTTTTGTCAGCGGCAGGCCCAGTTCCCGGACGCAGCGCATAGCCAGCAGCGCGGCTACCAGGGGACCTTTGTCGTCATCCGTGCCCCGGCCATAGATCAGGTCTCCATCCCGTACCAGGCAGTAAGGATTCGTATCCCAGCCGTCTCCGGCACCAACCACATCCAGATGGGCCAGAATGTGCAGCCCATCGTCCCGGTCATTCAAATCAGCCGTCCCCACATAGCCTTCATGGTTTTCCGTCCGGAATCCCCAGCACTTTGCCAGTTCCATTGCCCGCTCCAGGGCCAGAGCGGGCCCTTCGCCAAAGGGCTTCCCGGGCTTTGCATCCGAGCGGGTGGATTCCGCCGCAATAAGGGGCGCCAGTGCCTCCACCAGCTCATTCTCCCGGCCCTGCATCCACTCCGAAATTCTTTCTTCCGTTGTCATTGACAATTCCTCCTTTTTCCTCATTATACTCCTGTTCCTTTCAAAAGGCAATCCGCAGAAACAGGCCGCGCCTCCAATCGGGCGCGGCCTGAACGAAAAGAATCAATCGTTTGCCTGATGGACGACCACCTGAGTGAAAGGGATCTCAATGCCGCCGGCATCCAGCGCCAGCTTCAGCTCCCGGTTCAGCAGACGCTGGGCACGATAAAGCTGGGTCTCGTCTACCTTCGCCACAATCCGCAGATCCACAGAAGAGGCAGACAAAGCTTGGACACCACCATAGGTGGGAGTGTTGGTGAACACATCGGGGTACATCTCCGGCAGCCTGGCCAGCAAGTCATTCACCACATCCTCTGCCTTTTTCAGGTCGGCGCCGTAGGAAATGCCCACATCCACCACAGCAGCAGAGGTGACCTCGGACAAATTGGTCATAGTACGGATGTCGGAATTGTTGACAATCTTGATGTTGCCGCCTGCATCAGTCAGCTGAGTAGTCCGCACGCCAATAGAAGTGACAGTGCCCCGGAAATTATCGATGCTGACAATGTCGCCCACATGGAACTGGCCCTCAAAGATGATGAACAGGCCGGTAATGACATCTTCGATCAGAGACTGGGCACCGAAGCCAATGACCAGCCCCAGCACGCCCAGAGAGGCCAGGATGGCACCGGTATTGACCCCCAGCACGGAAAGGCCATAAATCAGGAAGTAGATTGCCACAACATACCGGGCACAATTGAACAGCAGCCCCTTTACGGTCTCTTTATGATTGTCCTTCATCTTGAAACGGGACAGCCAATTCAGCACCAGGGTTACCACCCAGTATTCGCCGATCAACAGGACCAGGGTCAGCAGCATCCGGAAATCAAAACCATTGACGCCATCGCCCAAGGGATTATGGACTGTAAAATAATTCAGGCGGAACTGGGCAACCTGAGCCTTCTGCTCAGGACTCAGGAAAAACAGCGCATTGGGCCACAGAATTCCGGCAACCGCCAGAAGGATGACCGCAATGGCCGCAATTCGGACAGGAAAACGCTTTGTATTCTTTTTCATGGTTTCTCTACTCCTTTTTTCAACCGCCATCTACAGTTGGCTCTTTAAGCTTTCTCTCATGGCAAACGGTACACTCCAGATAACCGGGCGCATCCGTCGCCGGTGCCCAAACATGCCCTTCGGAAGGTATGATTTCCGGTTCCACCATAACCGTACCGCAATCCGCGCACCGCTTTCCAGGTCCGTGGCCATCCTCTGTGCAGGTAGGATCAACAGGTGTAATTTCCACAATGTGTAAGTGGTCCGTCTTTGGAATTTCTTCCTGTCCGCTCAAAATCGCGCCGCAGTCTGCGCATTTCTTGCCGGGTGTCAGGCCCGTTGCCGTACAGGTGGGGGCCGTCCCCGGAACCTCTACAACGTGCTGATGGCCGGTTGCAGGAACGGATTGCTGAGCCGTCAAAATTGCGCCGCAGTCCGCGCATTTTTCACCGGCTGTCAGGCCCATCGCCGTGCAGGTGGGGGCCACTGTGGGAACCTCCACAATATGCTGATGGCCGGTGGCAGGAACAGATTGCTGAGCCGTCAAAATTGCGCCGCAGTCCGCGCATTTTTCACCGGCTGTCAGGCCCGTCGCCGTGCAAGTGGGGGCCACTGCGGGAACCTCCACAATATGCCGGTGGCCGGTCAGGGGACGCTCCTGCCGAGGAACCAGCCAAGTATTGCAGTCCGGGCAATAGGTGCTCTCCGTATGGCCGTGGGTAATGCAAGTAGAATCCGAACCCGGATAGGTAACGGCATTGGCATGGTGGGTCGCCGGCAGCAGCTTGGATTTTTGAACCACCTCACCGCAGACCGTGCAGGAAAGCTCGGAAGTGTAACCCGGGGTCGTGCAGGTTGGGTAGGCACCCCATTTTTTCTTTAACGTATGGGGCAGCTTCTCCGTCTCCTCCTGGGGCACCAGAATTTCTCCGCATACGCTGCAGCGCTCTCCCTCTGTCAGCCCGGTGGCCTGGCAGGTTGCCTCTACTGCGGGGATAATCTCCGGCGTATGGTCCGTCATCGGGATGGACTCGGTGTATTCCTCTCCGCAGTCGCAGACATACCGGAGCACGCCCGGTGCCGTGCAGCTGGCTTTCTGTTCCGTCTGGACAGTATAGCTGTGGACATGGACTGCCGGGGCAGCAGCAGGCTGTGTAGGGGGCGAAAGCGTCGGCTCCGGCTGCGTCGGCAATTCTGCCGGAGCCGTGTACGCCGCCTGCGAAACCGGTTTTGGTGCCGGTGTCGCAGGCGGCGCTGCCGCAGCGGCAGTCAGCACAACCGTTGCAACCGCCATTGCCGCAGCTGCCATATGGGGAACGGTTCGCCGCTTCTTTTTTTCTCTTTTGGCCCGCTCTATCATCGGGTACTCTGCCGCAAGATTAAACTCCAAGGCACCATAAGACTTATGCCCATGAAGCTTCGTGCCGTGGTAGGGGTACTCCTCAGCCCGAATGCCGTATTCCTTTTTCGGCTGGAATTCCGCCATGGCCCCGCCTCCTGTCTATATGGGAGATTTTCCACATTGTACCACATTCTACATTTATTTGCAATCTAAATTGGAAACAAATTTTGTATCTTTTACCATATTATCACAGCAGTGTTCTCAAGCACATCTGTGCATATCACTGTTTGTTTCCATCTATGAACGATCGAAGGGGGCTGCCTCGCTTTGGCATCCCCCTTCGATCGTTCATATTCTATATTTACACCTTTTCAGCAGTTCCGTAATAAGCGTTCAGGTACATCTGCTTGATTTCCCGCATCAGAGGATACCGGGGGTTCGCGCCGGTGCACTGGTCGTCGAAGGCCTGCTCTACCATGGCATCCAGCCGTTTCAGGAAGTCCTGCTCCTCAATGCCATAGTCCCGGATGGTCTTCTTGATGCCCACCCGCTCTTTCAGCTCATCAATGGCCCGGATCAGATTTTCCAGCTTCTCCTCGTCGGTATTGCCGCCCAGCTTCAGATAGTCCGCCACCTCGGCGTAGCGGGCCAGGGTGTGGGGATGGTCATACTGGGGGAAGGTGCCCATCTTTGTGGGGACCTCGGCGGCGTTGAAGCGCAGCACCTCGTCAATCATCAGCGCATTGGCAATGCCATGGGGCAGGTGATGGAAGGCACCCAGCTTGTGAGCCATGGAGTGGCACACACCCAGGAAGGCGTTGGCGAAGGCCATGCCTGCCATGCAGGCCGCATGGGCCATATTTTCTCTGGCCCGGGGCTCCTTGGGGCCGTTGTCATAGGCCTTGGGCAGGTTTTCGAAAATCAGCTTCAGACTGCGCAGCGCCAGGCCGTCGGTATAGTCCGTTGCCATGACGGAAGCATAGGCCTCCAGCGCGTGGGTCACGGCATCGATGCCGGAGGCCGCCGTCAGGCCCCGTGGAGCGTTCATCATCATATCCGCATCCACAATAGACATCTTGGGCAGCAGCTCATAGTCCGCCAAAGGATACTTGACACCGGTCTTCTCGTCGGTAATGACGGCAAAGGGGGTCACCTCGGAGCCGGTACCGGCGGAGGTGGGGATGGCGACGAAATAGGCCTTGATGCCCATCTTCGGGAAGGTATACACACGCTTGCGGATATCGCAGAACCGCATGGCCATATCCTGGAAGTCCGCTTCCGGGTGCTCATACAGCACCCACATAATCTTACCGGCATCCATAGCAGAGCCGCCGCCGATGGCGAGAATCAAATCCGGCTGGAAGGCCGCCATCTGGGCAGCACCTTCCCGAGCGCAGGCCAGAGTGGGGTCGGGAGCCACATTGTAGAAGGTGGTATGGCTGATGCCCATTTCGTCCAGCTTCTGCTCGATGGGCTTGGTGTACCCGTTGTTGTACAGGAAGGAGTCCGTAACGATGAAGGCCTTCTTGTGCTCCTTCAGCTCTGCCAAAGCCACCGGTAGGCAGCCCTTCTTGAAATAAACCTTTTCAGGTGCACGGAACCAAAGCATATTCTCCCTCCGAATGGCAACGGTTTTGATGTTCAGCAGATGCTTAATGCCTACATTTTCCGAAACGGAGTTGCCACCCCAGCTTCCGCAGCCCAGGGTCAAAGAGGGCGCCAGCTTGAAATTGTACAGGTCGCCAATGCCGCCCTGGGAAGAGGGGGTATTGACCAGAATCCGGCAGGCCTTCATGGTATGGGCAAAGGCATCCAGCTTTTCCTTGTGATTGACTTCATCTAAGTAGATGGAGGCGGTGTGGCCGAAGCCTCCGTCCCGCACCAGGGTGTCCGCCTTTTTCAGCGCATCACCAAAATCCGCCGCCCGGTACATTGCCAGCACCGGAGACAGCTTTTCGTGGGCAAAGGCCTCGCTGAGGTCCGTAGACTCCACTTCACCAATCAGGATTTTCGTGCTCACCGGCACCTCCACCCCGGCCATGGCGGCAATGCGGGCTGCAGGCTGGCCCACGATCTTGGCGTTCAGGGCACCGTTCACCAGGATGGTCTCCCGGACCTTCCGGGCTTCCTCTTCCGTCAGGATATGGCAGCCCCGGCGGATGAACTCTGCCTTGACTTCCTCGTATACCCCGTCCAGCACCACAACGCTTTGCTCGGAGGCACAGATCATACCGTTGTCAAAGGTTTTGGAGTGGATCACCGAGGAAACCGCCAGCAGGATATCCGCGGTGTCATCAATGACGGCGGGAGTATTGCCGGGGCCCACGCCCAGGGCGGGCTTTCCGGAGGAATAAGCGGCCTTTACCATGCCGGGGCCGCCGGTAGCCAGGATCAGGTCGGATTCCCGCATCAACTGGTTCGTCATCTCCAGGCTGGGCTGGTCGATCCAGCCGATGATGTCCTCCGGCGCACCGGCCGCCACGGCAGCCTCCAGCACCACCCGGGCCGCGGCAATGGTGCAGCCCTTGGCTCTGGGATGGGGACTGATGATGATGCCGTTCCGGGTCTTCAGACAGATCAATGTCTTAAAAATAGCGGTGGAGGTGGGATTGGTTGTGGGAATCACCGCAGCAATCACACCGATGGGCTCCGCAATACGCTGCGTACCGTAAGCGGCATCCTCCTCAATAACGCCGCAGGTCTTGGCGTCCTTATAGGCATTGTAAATATATTCCGAGGCAAAATGGTTCTTGATGACCTTGTCCTCTACCACACCCATACCGGTCTCCTCCACGGCCAATTTTGCCAGAGGAATCCGCATCTGGTTGGCGGCGGTGGCAGCAGCCAGGAAAATCCTGTCCACCTGCTCCTGGGTGTACTCGGCAAACTTCTTCTGGGCTACCCGGCACCGGGAAATGGCATCTGTCAATTCCTGTTCGTTGGTTACGGGAGCATACTGTTTTTCCATAGCAAGCCATCCTTTACATATTATCAATATTTATCTACCGATATTTTATTACCGATATTTGTTTATCGATAATATAATATACATTGCAGGAAATGTCAAGCCCCTTTTTACAGTTCTTTCATTTTGCCGAAGGTTTTTCTACCCTATATAGCAGCCTCCATTCCTTATTCCGGAGAATATCCTGTACCTTACATTGCCGCGTTACAGCTATGAAGCCCATTGCTTTATGAATTTTCTTCGCAAATTAACGAATAATTCATCTTGTTATTTAAACAACTATAAATGAGCAAATTTGTGATACTGCACAATTTCGTCTCCAAATTGAAGAGTAACTCCCTACATTTGTCTTCATCGCATGAACAAAGGGCATCTTGATTTGTGCAAACTGAAAAATTTGCTCATTTATAGCATGATAGACGATTCACATTGCGTACGCCAATATAAAAAGCTGGCGGAAGGATTTTATCAGTCAATCCATCTCCCGATAGTGTGCTGCGATTTCTTCCGTAATCGGCACGAGTTGGCAATCTTCAATCGAGTACACCTGATCGCATAGTTGTTCAATGTCTTTGAAATGGTGTGAAGTCAGGAAAATGGTTTTGCCTTCCGCTTTCAGCATACGGATGATGGTCTTTACATCCTCATAGGTTTTGTAGTCCAGTGCGTTAAAAGGCTCATCCAAAATCAGAATATCCTGCCCCTCCATAATCGCCTGTGCAATCCCCAGCTTCTGCTTCATGCCAAGAGAATAATTGTCTACTTTCGTTTTATTATCAGGGTCAAGTCCCACTTTGCTCATGGCCTGTCGGATTTCTTTTTCTCCAATTTTCCCTTGAATGTCCGCAAGGAATTTCAGATTTTGAAAGCCATTGTAAATACCGATAAAGCCAGGGGAATTGATAAAAACACCCAAACTTTCGGGGAAGTCGCAGCCATTTTTACCGAGCTGTTTGCCGCGCACATAAACACTGCCCCGATCAGGCTTCTCGAAACCGCATAAAATCTTGAACAGCACTGACTTTCCGCTGCCGTTCGCGCCAACCAAACCAACAGTTGTTCCCTGTTCTATGGACAGGGAAGCATCTTGAAGAATTGGCTTGCCGCCAAAACTTTTTGATACATTTTTTACTTCAATATAGGAACGCATATTCTGTCCTCCTAATTCAATATTTTCTTGTAGCCCCACATAAGGATTCCTGCAATCAACAGACCTGAAATGACAGTCTCTATCCCAAGGGCGGATACAGCAGAAATTCCAATTCCCGGCTCCACAACGGAAATCCTTGTCAGGCTGGATAGGCCAAAGGGCAAATATGTCATCCAGCGCCCCGGAAAGATACATAGCAGATTTCCCGCTACTAACACAAGGAAACCGATTGTAACCTGCCGTGTGGCAATGTAAACACTGAACATAATCAGATATTGCACAAGGATATCAAGGTACTTCATCAAAACCGCATAGAATAGAAGCCGAAACGAAGGGATTATTGAGCCCGTACGGAATAGGAATCCCCCCACAAGACCAGCCATCAGCCAAAAGAACGCATATATTATGAGAAATTTTGTACTGACTGATAAGATCCCCTTCACTAAATGTCTACGGCTTTTTGCACGCACAGAAATAAAAATAGATTGTCCGTTTACCGTATGTTCCACAAAAGCTGCCAGCAGGTATAGCGGTACACCGCTGGTAATAAGCATTTCCAGAAATGGGAACACCTGAAAATATCCTGTTCCGTGTCCCGCAAACAGCGAATATATCCATTCTGCGTCGGATTCTGCATATCCCAGCCCTTTATAAAGCGTAATTCCAACCACAACGGCCAGAAGGATCAGAATATTACGCTTCGTCATCAGCGCATAGAAATAGTACGCGGCAATCCCGTGACATTTCAGCCGAAGTTGTGGCAAATGCCCCCGCCATGCGAACCGCACAGAAAACAGAATTGTCAGCATGAATAGCAGCAGCGTGAATCCTGTAATCCATGGACGAGCCGGCGCTCCAAAATTGTGGTGAAAAATCAGCAAATGATTAAAACCTGTCAGTGGAAGGTTTTGAATTGCGGGAAGCTTTATCCACACAGCCGAAACGATATAAAGAGCCATAATGATTCGGACAGTCCATTTTCTCCCGGCAAAGTGTCCAATCCACATACAGATTCCAAAGATCAACCAGCACCCCACAAACTGATAGAGCGTAAATCCCATAAACGCCTGTAATGGATTCGAGAAAACCTGCTGCAATATGGGAAACAACTCTGTTTCTGTCGCTCCTCCGACAATATTCCAGTCGTTGCAGAAAGGCAATCCTATACCAGACAGAAGAATTGCCCCAGTTTGAACAGCCATCAGAATGACTGCAATCAAACCAACCCCAATCCATTTTTTCAGAAAATAAGAATGGTAACTTTGAAACCGTAGGATGATTAGTTCTCCGTCGTCATCAACAAAGGAAAAGCAGCTTAGCAGTACAATCGGCAGCACAAAATAGGTCAGATAGTAATGGTCTGTTACCGCCGATAAGATGTGCCGCTCGTATGCAATCCCTCCGTTTAACCTCCCGCTGATGGAAAAAAGCATACACCCGGCAAATAGGGCAAGCGACTTTCCGTATCCCCACAAACGGAGATTTTTCCGGATAAGCGCAATCATAATGGACTCCTAAATGGTTACGACAGCATTTTTCTTAGAAAGAAGAAACGCTGTCAGGCCAATCACAATGCTTAAAACGATTGGGCCAAAGAAGAAAGAGGAGATCGATACCACCTTTGGATCGACTGCTGCGGGATCAAAAGCTACGACCAGCCGCAGTCTCTCCAAGCGGAGAATCGCCAGGACAAAATTTTCTAAAACGGAATACACAAACGGCCCGGTAAGGATCACAAAAATGTTTTTGCAGTATAAAGCGAGGACAAATCCGAAGGTCATTACAAAAAGGCTGACGATGCCTCTCCAGAGGGATAGGGCAACTGCATATAACAGCGGGGTCTTTATAAATGCGTTTTCAAATACATGGCGAAACGGATTTTTAACGAAAGGAACCACTGGCGGTTTCACATAGAGGGCAAACACCGCCGATAGTATATAAGGGATTACAATAATACAAAGGGCTCCCAGCGCATACGCAATCCATTTGGCAGTCAGGTACTTCTTCATTTTCACTCGCGGCATGACATAGAGCAGGAAGTTGTTTTTGCGTTCGTAATACAAATTCCAGCATAGCGGCACCACAACAAACAGCGGATAAAGCAGAGAAAACAGTTCTGTTCCAACTTCCCATGCCTCTAAATCGTAGTGTAGTGTATAGTTTTGGTAAATTGTGCAGGACAGCACACTCATGGCGATTGCCAGAAGAACCGTTGTCAATAGCACCGGCAGAAAAACTTTTTTCCACTCATTTTTCACAAGGTCTATCATATTTCATTCATCCCTTTCTTTGGTTTTTCCAGTATATCAAACGCTTTCAGGCGATTCAACAGACCGGAAACAAGAGAGGGTTTTAAGGGAACAAAATAAATTTCGTTCCCTTAAAACCCTCGTTCATACCCTTTTTTATGGCATGTGTACGCCAAAGACAACATAATTTTCATTCAAAATGGATTCGTTGCGGGTCAGGATTTTTCCATGATACCGTTCCGTCATGCGCAGGATGTTATACAGGCCAAAGCCGTGGCCGTCCCGATTCGCCTTTGTTGTTACGCCTTTTCCAAACAAGGCCATAAATTCAGTATTGGACAGCGGCGGAGCCGGATTGGAAACTGTCAACTCCAGAAAATCCCCCTGTTTTTTGCTGGATAAAAAAATAGTACTTCCTTTCGGCGAAGCCTCGATTGCATTATCCAATAAAATCCCAATGGCCTCGATCCATTCTGTTTCAGGGGTGACCGTTTTCTTGAAAAGACCGTGTAACGATAATTCTATGTGACGGTTTGCTGCTTCTGCCTGCTTTATTTTTCCAAACAGCATCCCGGCAACCATTTTGCTGTCGCATGAGAGCAGTTCCCTGTCATTCAAACCGATTCCAATACTTCCTGTGAGAGCCGCCACTTCCTTCCGGGCTTCTTCCAGAGTATCCGCAGAGGCAACGGCAGCTTCAATCGCCATCATCCGGTTATTAAATTCATGCTGCCTTGCCCTGACCTGTGAGATCAGCTCTTCCACAATCGGCACATACTGCTCAATCATGTGGATGCGCTTTTGCTCCTGCGTTCGGCGCTGATGTAGGAACAGCAATATACTGTCCAGCAGCAGGACCGCAAGGATCAGTATCATAATTCCCCATAGGTTGGCAAGAAGCCGATCCACATCAAAAGAGAGGATCGAAAGCACTGCCATGAGAAACACAGCGATATCGGTAGATACGATTAAAATTGTAAAATCGCTTCTTTGGACGAGCTGATGGATGAAACCGAAAAGCGGCGTGAACGCCAGTACGACGATAAGGCACAATGCCGCTATACGGCTGCCCAACAGGAGGAAACTATCCGTAGCCCCGCAGACAGCAAAAAGAACCGCGCACAAACATTTGACGAACAGGAAAATGGAGGAAGCCGCCATTGTGCCGCAGAAAACCGTACCGCTGGAATTGGAGTCGAAGAAAATACTGTTCAACAACAACACTGCAAAAATCAAAAACAGCAATCCAACAAGATTGTCTGCCGGTAGTATTTCAAAACCTTCCCTGCGGAAGGATGCCGTCATATTGGCGCCAATCGAGAAATCCACTCTCGGCACAACACAAAGTACAAGAAGAATAGGAAAAATGAAAAAATCCTTCGCCTTTCGTTCTGTCCTTTGCCGGAAAACGACTTCGCAGCAGAGTGCCAGTATTCCCACATCCAATCCTAACTGTATCAGATTCATCAGTAAGTTCATGCTTACCCCCACAATTCGGCCTGATATTTATTTCCGATGGGGATTGTATCTGTAAATCCTTTCAGAAAAATCTTCCGCCCGGATTTGTCAATTTTCTCGATATGGGATTTGTTCACAACATAACTCTTATGGCACTGAACAAATGCCGGATCATCAAACAGCGCCAACAAACCAGACAAAGTGTACCCGGAAATCGTATCTTCTTTGACGCCGGACAGGCGGCTGCTGGTATGGATCACAAGTTTTTTCCCAAAGGCTTCGATATAGGCAATATCCTGTGTAACATATTCTAAGATAAATTGCTTTTGCGCAATCTGGATGGTTTTTGCTTGTTGGTTCATCTGTTTAGACAATCCCAGCGCGTCACGAAATGCCGTTACAAATTCCTCTTCGCCAAATGGCTTTACAAGAAAACTGTAACACTTCACATCTCGATAAGCGGAAAGTTCTTCTCCCGCCAATGCCGTTTCAAAAATAATCGGCGTATATTTATATTCCGGCAATTCGCGGAGCTGCTTTGCCAAACTGGTTCCTTTATAGTCCCCTAACTGAATATCCAGGATAAAAAGGGAAACATCGTTTGCTTTTGCGTATTGCAGGGCTTCTCCCGCCTCGGAAACAGAATGTATCTCCAGATCGGCAGATATATTGCCAATATACCGCACAATTTTCTTTACCGCACTTATATTATCTTCTACTAACAGTACCTTACCCATGTTGCAATTTTTCACCGCCTCAGGACAGGACATATATTCCATCTCCATACATCCTTTCTCCAAACTCCATCAGCGCAATTATACACGGGAAGACGTACAATATCAAGGTGAAACGTGTGTATTGTTTTAGGCAATTCTTTTCCCGCAAACCAAAAATAACCCTTGAGGAAAAGGACGGTATCTGTTATAATTATCATGTGATGATATGTCCTTTGCTCTAACAAATGGTGCGGAATTGGTGCGGCAGCCGCTGGACCATTTTGAAACAGTCTAGAGTAATTAAAGGGATTTAAAGGAGAATGAGACAATATGAAATTAGGTATTGTAGGCCTGCCCAATGTGGGCAAGTCCACTCTGTTTAATGCCATTACCAATGCCGGTGTGCCTGCGGACAACTATGCGTTCTGCACCATTGACCCTAACGTGGGCGTGGTTTCCGTGCCGGATGAGCGGCTGGACTGGCTGGCTCAGCTGCATCAGCCCAAAAAGGTTACCCCCGCTGTCATCGAGTTCGTGGATATTGCAGGCCTGGTAAAGGGCGCTTCCAAGGGCGAGGGCCTGGGCAACAAGTTCCTGAGCAACATCCGCACCACCGACGCTATCGTCCACGTGGTCCGCTGCTTCGAGGATGCCAACGTGACCCATGTGGAGGGCTCTACCGATCCCCTGCGGGATATTGACATCATCAATCTGGAGCTGGTCATGGCGGACATCGAAATGGTGGAGCGCCGGATTGACAAGTGCCAGAAGGCGGCCAAGGGCGGCGACAAGCGCTTCCTCAAGGAGGCTGAGCTGTTTACGGACCTGCTGGCCCACCTGAACCAGGGCAAGCTGGCCCGGACCTTTGAGTGCAGCGAGGAGGACATGGCCCTCATCGCCACCTCGGACCTGCTGACCCTGAAGAAGACTATCTATGTTGCCAACCTGGCGGAAAACGAGGTCAACGACCCGGAGAGCAGCCGCCACTATCTGGCCGTGAAGCAGCTGGCCGATGCCGAGGGCAGCCAGATCATCCCCATCTGCGCCAAGCTGGAGGCCGACATTGCCGAGCTGGACGACCCCGACGAGAAGGCCATGTTTATGGAGGAGTTGGGCGTGAAGGAATCCGGCCTGGACCGGCTGATCCGCAGCAGCTACACTCTGCTGGGCCTCATTTCCTTCCTGACCGCGGGCTCCGACGAGTGCCGGGCCTGGACCATCAAAAAGGGCACCAAGGCCCCCCAGGCCGCCGGCAAGATCCACACCGATTTCGAGCGGGGTTTCATCCGCGCCGAGGTCATTGCCTTTGAGGATATGAAGGCCTGCGGCACCATGGCTGCCGCCAAGGCAAAGGGCCTGGTCCGCAGCGAGGGCAAGGACTACGTCATGAAGGACGGCGACATCGTCAACTTCCTGTTCAACGTTTAAAAAATCGCAGAACAAAAAGCCCAGCCGGGACATGGCTGGGCTTTTGAAATCGGCGCTTTAATGAATGCACAGGAAAAGTCCGTACAGGGCCAGCAGATGCAGGGGGTAAAAGATGTAAAAGCCCCAGGAGATCGCTTTGCTCCTTGTGCGCTTCTGACCGGAATAGAGGGCGATGGGGACCATGGCCAAGGTCCCGAAGAGCTGGACCGATACGGATAAGCCGAATATCCGAATATTGGCGCTGGGCATGATCCCGTTGATCAGCACCATTCCGACGGCCTGAATCCATTTTCCACCGGGAAAATCCCGGGTCAGGGCAAACAGGGCCATCAGCAGAATGCCGTTTCCCCCATAGCTCAGGTGCAGCGCATCTGCAATGAAATAGCATGGCACGATCAGCAGAACCTTCCACACCGGCTGCTTCACCCGGCCCATGCCCTCCACCATAACGGCTCCCAGAAGCAGCAGCCACAGCACATTCTGGTGAGCCCAGGGGCTTCTGCCGCCGTAGAGGACGAAATCGTAGATCGGTTCGGAGATCACCGCCATGATGCCAAGCCGCAGAAAATATCGCCCGGGGCTTCCGGTGTGGGCGATCCCCTCGGTGATCAGGAAGCAGTAAATGGGAAATGCCAGCCGCCCGATCACCCGCAGCCACATGGGCAGCCCAAACACCACCGCTGTATGATCGATCAGCATGGTCACGCAGGCAACAAGCTTCAGCTCCTCCTGGCAAAGGACACCCCTCTTTTCCACGCATCATCCCTCCTTTTGCGCCCATTATACCAGCCGCCGTCCAAAAACGCAAACCCCAAAGAAATTTCTATTGCTTTTTCACGGGAAATCCTGTATAATGTCTCCCGTATCCGGGTGTAGCGCAGTTGGTAGCGCGCCTGCTTTGGGAGTCTTACTGAGAGTGGACGACTAATTTGCCCTACCGGCGATTTTCCCTTGCGGCTCTAGCACTTTTCCCCTCGCCGCATTCCCCGTTTTGTGTGTCAAAGCCTGTTTGACCACAGTTTTGACCACAACAGCAGCAAACCCTTTTTCTGCTTCAATTTCATATCCGGGCTTAGCGAAGTTTGGTATCGCGCTTGGTTTGGGACCAAGAGACCGTGGGTTCAAATCCCGCAGCCCGGACCAAAATCCAGAATTTGTGTCATGCAAATTCTGGATTTTTCTTTGTTTATAGCATGAAATTTCTTATTTTTTCAATTCTTTTTACAACTGAATGTCTACTAGCTTTCCAATGCCCACGAAACAATTTTGAAAATATTTATTGTCCGCTGTATTTAAGAAATTTCAATGCGGCGATTCTCGATACAAGAAGCGAAAAACAAGCTCAGCAAAAACTCTTGTGCCCTCGGTCTCTTGGTAAGTTCCATCATGGTTATTTCCTTCAAAAGGTTAGGGTTGGTATTCCATGCTCTTTCTGACATTCGACGAATTTCTGCGTCTATCGCCCCGCAGCTACATCCTAATTTCTCAGCAATCGGAAGATAAATCTCTTTTTGTATCGCAGTTATATGATATTCGTCATCTGCAATACAATGCAATGCTTGTAGAATGATATAGTATCCTTGCCAATATGGTAGGAGTCCCAATGCATTCAAAAGTTTCTCTGCTCTTTCTTCATCATAGATTCTTCTAAGGAAAATCGACGCTTTGGATTTATTTGGTGTAAGGTTGCAAGACACTTTTATGAAATCCTCCGATTCAATATTCTGAATTGGCTCTGCCGGTTTACTTTCTCGAAAAATCTCAATCGCACCTTTGCCTTGGACCTTTAATATAACATACTTTGCTTGTGATTTCGTTTCTGTCAACAATAACATCTCCACATCTAATTTTTATCTCATCACAATTTTAGCTGCATAATTCACTGTTGGCAAATACATTTGTGGATAGTATTCTGTCACGGTTTGGCCTAGATATTGAACGGCTACTTCCATAGAACAACGTCAAAATACCCCCTGACGGAGTAGATATTCGTCGGTACACAAGCGTTATGACCTCTGTATGGATGTTTACTGGGAAAAAACATCTTTGAGACACATATTTGCATTCAAGACATAATAAAATAGAACGGCCTGCAGCAGTTCAAGTAGATCTTGCTTGTCCGCTGCAAGCCATTTTCATTTATAAAAATTGGGGAGTATGAATGCTTTTAAGTGAATATCTTCTATGCAGCTCACGCTATGTGGGAAATTAATATGCTTACAAGAATTACCATCACACACGTTATGACCAGCAGTACAACGCCCAGAATAAGTTGTTTGCCCTTTTTCTCGTTCCGGGGAGCATCGTAATAGAAACTACCTGGAACAGACACTTCGCTTTCGTCCATGGTTTCTGATTCTTCATCTTTGGAATTATACAGATTCAACATTGCCAGTGGATCTTGCTGTTGCATGATCCTGTCAACAAAATCTATAACATTCTCTACATCCTGCTCTGTGCATACCTGATACTCGCTTACATTGTGCGCCAGGGTATTTCTAGTCCATCGCAGCCCTCGCAATTTTCGATAGTCCTGTGCCCAGTGAGGAATCGTTTTTTTGCCCTCAGAAAATTGACACTCCATATCCTCCAAATACTGCCTGATACCATCCCGACAGGAATACATATCCGAGCAAAGGCGTTCCAGGTGCTTGTATTCCTCAAAGAACTCATTGTCCAATTGCGTCATTATGTACCCCTCTTTTTCTTGCGGCATGGAATCGATACTCTGTCCACAGCTCCAAGACCATGGGCATGAAGCATAGTGCCAGATATCCAATGGCTGTTACGATACCAATTCCATTTAGGGGCCGCCAGATAATCCTGGGATTGTACCACATCTTACTGGCTCCCAAAATCACACCCATTGCGGTCAGGGTAATACAGCTGAACAGTGCGATTACAAACGCTCGGTCCCGGTTATCAAAGCGGTATATAGAGAAAACCGTCCGGCCCCGGAGGAGACTGCCGCGGGAGCGCATGGAGTCGGATTCCAGGGCAAGGGCGGAGATCATCCAGGTAATCAGCATGGAGAATATCCGCAGACAATTGACAAGCCTCTGGAAGATATTTCCTTGATTGCTGCCCCGGCCAATGCCTTTTTGGGCGAGATTGATTCTTCCTGCCTCCTGGCCGATTCTGGGAAAGAGGCGCAATAGGATGGTGAGGAACAGGGACAGCAGTGGACTGACCTTTCCGAACAGGTACACCACCTTATCTGAAGACACCAGCCGGAACATGGCTTCCAGCCACATACAGAGCGTTGCGAACCGCAGGCCGATGACCAGGCCATAGACAAAGCTTTCCAGGGTCATGTTGTTACCGATGAAGTTCTTCTTCCAGACGGTTACACCGAAATGGTGGTAGGAACTATAGTACAGAGCGAAGGCCAGAATCAGCGGCAGCAGGCAGAGGTTGAAGATCACCGCCTGCTTACCACATCGCTTGACGCTGTAGGCAAAAGCGCAGACATAGGCAATGGCCAGGAATACCGGATGTTTGAAGCTCACGGCTCCATAGATGGCGGCGGCGAAGAAAATGAAATTCACCGCCGGATGGCAGGCTTCAAACCCCATCTTCATCCTCCGCCATGCCATATTGCAGTTTCACACGGTCCAGTTTCTCCAGAAGTGCCGGACCAAACAGCAACATGGTCAGTGCAGTACAAACGCCCTGGCTGATGTTCACCGGGAAACCCGACACATAGAGTGGCCAGGCAGTCTGGGCATTGATAATGGGTAGAGTCAGAAACACCGTACAGGTATCCAACAGCGGACCAACAAAAAGGACACAGCTCAAAAATCCAAAGATTGCCATGACCCAACGCTTTTGCGGTAATCTGCCCTTGGCAAATAGAAATCCCGCCAGCATTCCACCGGCTCCGTAGGCGAACATCTGCCAAGGGGTATAGGCACCCTGCCCGTAAAAAAAGTTACTGGCAAAAGCCGAAACAGCCCCTACAAGGAATCCGGCTTCCGGACCGAAGGCCATGCCGGAGAGCATAATAATGGCAAAAATGGCCTTAAAATTCGGAATAGGTATTACTACCCGCGCTGCCACCGCAAGCGCAGACAGAACAGCAATCACCACCAGCTCCCGAGCCTGGGGCTTGCGGCTTTCAAAAGCCAGCAGGAACGGGATGATGATTTCGATAATCACAAGAGTGCTGGTCAGGTAATAGGCCCTGCCTGTCAGCCGGAGGCCGAAGTACAGTGTGGCAGGGATGATTAGGAGGAAAATCAGGAGCGTGGCAATGTGAGATTTTTTCATGTTGCTGCCTCCTTGTTTTCTTTATAGAGGTTGATCACGTCCTCCGCAGTTACCGCACCGTCGAAGATATGGCGGCTCATGCGGTGGGCAGCGGTGGTGTAGAAGCTGTTGGAGCCGAAGAAGCGGCGAGGAGTGTCAGTGGTCAGGATTTGCCCATCGAAGAACATACTGACCACATCGGCGTAGCGGGCACAGAACTCCACATCGTGGGAAACCATAACAATAGTGATGCCCTGTTTTTTCAGGTCAGCCAGAATCTCGGCAAAAGTTTCCTTAAAGAAGCTGTCGATGCCCTTGGTAGGCTCGTCCAGTAGGAGCAGCTTGGGATTGGTCAGCAGCACTTTCGCCAGCGCCGCCCGTTGCTGCTCGCCGCCGGAGAGGTCATAAGGGTGGCTGTCCAGCAGCTCCGTGACCTGGCAAAGCACCGCAATACGGTCAATGGCCGCCTTGTCTTTGGTCATTTCAGAAAGATCTTCCCGGACCGTTTTTTTCACAAATAAACTCTTGGGGTCCTGGGGAAGCATGGCAAGACAGCCGTTGAACAGCTCCGAAGATTTGTATTTCTCCACGGGCTTGCCAAACAGCGTGACTTTGCCACGATAGGGGCGGCAAATGCCGGAGATGGCTTTCAGGGTTGTGGACTTGCCGGCACCGTTGCCGCCCAGGATGGCGTACAGGCTCCCGGCAGGAATCTCGGCGCTGACACCCCGGAGAATATCGGGGCTGTCCTTTTCATAGCGGAACCACAGCTCTTTCAGCACAAGTGCCGGATTCTCGATCTCCTCCGGCAGGGACGGGGCGGGGATGGCGTTCTTTTGGGGTTTCTCCGGGAACTCCCAGCTGAGCCAGCTGCGACCCTGGCGCACTGTCAGGGGGCTTTCACCCTTGCCGCCCGCACCGTAATACACCCGGACAGGGGTGGGCATAGCGGCGAACATAGGGTTACTCTGCTCAAAAAGAAGCTGGCCGACCTTACCAGGGGCATCGTCCGCGATAATGCGGCCCTTGTCCATGACCACGGCTCTGTCGGCGTAAGGGAAAATATCTTCCAGGCGGTGTTCGGTTATAATCACCGTCGTACCCAGCTCCGTGTTGATCTTGCGGACAGTGTTCAGAAAGTCCGAAGCCGCGATAGGGTCCAGCTGGCTGGTAGGCTCGTCCAGGATCAGCACCTCCGGCTGCATGGCCATGATGGACGCCAGATTCAATAGCTGCTTCTGGCCACCGGAAAGCGTCGCCACGTCCCGGTGGAACCAATCCTGGATGCCGAAGTAGCAAGCCATTTCCGCTACCCGGCCTCGCATGGTTTTCTGGTCACAGCCCAGGCTTTCCAGGCCAAAGGCCAGCTCATGCCAGACCTTGTCCGTGACGATCTGGTCATCGGGGTTTTGCATCACGAAGCCGATCTTCTCGGACTGGTCCCGGTCCGAAACCTCTTTCAGCGGAACGCCCCGGAACAGAATTTCGCCGGTGCGTTTGCCGTTGGGGGTGAGGACGGTTTTCAGCTGCCGCAGGAGGGTACTCTTGCCGCTGCCGGACTTGCCGCAGAGAGTAACAAATTCTCCTTGCTCAATAGACAGACTGACATTTTCCAGACTGTGCTTTCCCTTGGCGGAAGCGTAGGAAAACGTCAAATCCTTGATCTCGAAATGTGCCACTGTATGGCCTCCTTTATGTGTAGTGCGGTGGGCAATAATAGAAATGCTGCGTAGGCAACGAGCCCCAGACTGTTCCAGCCGTCTATCTTTGCTATATCCATAACTGGGGTGAAATTCGCCGTCTTGTCGCCCACAAAAACGGCCAGCAGGAACAGGACCACCAACGCCGCCAGCAGACCAACATCCAGGCCGGTCATGCGGTAGATCATAAAGCTGGTGCGTTTGGAAGTGCCATAGCCCCGGCTACGCATGGAATCCGCTGTGACTACGCTGCCCTCCAAGGCCCAAGAAGTCAAAGCTCCCAGAATGGACATTCCGTCCTCCAGCTTTTCACGGTTGGTATCTCCCTCGGCGGCTCCCTTGCCGATGGATTTCCTGGCCCCGGCAATCTGGGCGGCCTTGCGCATCAGGTTTGGAATTAAGCGCAACACCATAACCAGCAGCAAGGACAGCGCCGGAATGAGATTGCCGAACAGGGCAGTAAACTTATCGCTGGTAAGCACGGCATTATAGCACCCAAACCACAGGAGCATCTGCAAAAACACGCCGCCGATGGCGAGGCCATAGAGCAGGGCCTCCAGGGTATAGGGCCGCCCGAAGTACCAGAACAGCACATGGTCCCCATAGGTATTGAACAGCGGGTTGGCGAAAATCAGAATGAAGCAGATGGGAAGCATCCCAGCAATTCCCCGCAAACCCTTGTTCCCATGGAGCAGCAGATAATAGGCGCACCCGCAGACGATCCCCAGCACCACATAGGCCGGGTGCTGAATGACCACAGCGCAGCCGATGGCTCCCAGGAAAAAGGCGAAGTTCACCGCCGGGTGTCGCTTGGAGAAGGCATCCTGCATATCAGTCGCCCATCCAGACTTCGCCTACGTCGGCCCCAAGGCCGTTGCAGGTGTAGCACCAAACGATGTCCTGTCCGTCTTTCAATTTATACGCGGAACAGCCATAGTTCGGAAACCACTCGTCCACTTTGTACATCCAGCCGGATTCGGGGCCGCAGTCGAACTCATACAGGTGGTTGATGCCCTCAATATAGTAGCTCTCATACAGCGGGGTATAGCTGTACTCGATCTGAATATCCGCTGCCTCACAGACCTTATTCAGCACTTCAAACACCGTGTCCCCCTCAGCAAAGCTGACCTTTGTCTTGGGGAGAATCGTTCCGTCTTTGGGAACGAAGGGGGCCTTTTCCTCATTGAGATTGTCGGTATTGTCCAGAATGGTATCACACACAATGGTGATGGTACAAACGTGGTCCTCCTGGCCGGGGGTGATCACGGCGTTATCCTGGAGCTTCTGTATCTTATACTGGCTGCCCAGGCCATCGCTGGTATTGGTTTTCAGCAGGAACGCAGTTACCACACCAGCAACTGCGATGGCCACGATAATGAGGACCATAATTAGATTCGCTGTTTTCTTCTTTTTCATGTTTCCACCTCATTGGACAAAAGCCGGTCATCCTTCGCTGGGCAATCTCAGAGGGGGAAATTCTGAGCGGCGAAGGACGTGCCGGCTTTCGTTTTTGCTTAATTGGCTTCCTGAGTCAGGTAGCCTCTGGGATAACAGAAGATATGTCTGCCGATTTCACCCCACACGCTGTCCGTGGTGCGGACACGGCCATAGAACATGACTTCTTTGGGGAGAACATAGGGGCCGTACAGCGCTCGGTCAATAGCTTCATACTGCGCCTGTCCCGGTTTTGCCTCTTTGAGGAGCTTCTGGGGAACAAAAGCATCCTCGTCATTGATCATGGCGGTGAGGGATGTTCCGAACAGACCGGATGTGTAGCGATTCAGAACGACCTCGGCAATGGCCTGCTGGCCGTCCTCGCACTCGCCGCGGGCTTCCACATAGATCAGCTTTGCCAGCAGCTTGGTTTCGTCCTCGGTCAGGGTCAGGCCGTCATAGCGTGGCTCCACATACTCCCGGACAGGTTCCTCGTAGATAAAAGGATCGTCCGGCATGGCATCCGGGTCAAGGATAAAGGCCCCATCGTAGCCCCAGCAGATTTCATCGGTAGAAAAGCCATCCTCAAACCCCTGGGCCAGCCGCCAGCTGGTCCGGTTGGTATTGGAGGGGTCATAGATCATGATCTTCCCCTCCTCGGTGAAGCCCTTCAGGAGAATGAAATGCTGGAGGTTGGTAAACAGGGATTTGCCGTTCATCAGCTGAATGACGATTTTCCCCTCCCACAGGGCTTCCTTGACAAAATTGTAGTTTTCTGCCTCGGTCATGGGCAGATGCAGCGCATCGGCCATATACCGCAGGCGATCTACGTTGTTGTTCGCCTTGCTTCCAAACCATTTTGCCAGTTCATCCGGGTAATATTGATGACCTGTCAGGTAGGTAGCGGCCACTGCCATGCAGCAGACGCTGCAGCCGTTATTCTTAATCGTGCCGTCACCGTACATTACATCAGCGTAATCATCCAGGGTGTAGTCCGGGAAGAAGCGGTCATCCGAATCCTCCTCAAAGGATTCTTCTTCCGTATCTTCTGGAATTTCTTCCGGTACGGTTTTCTCCTCAGTAGGCTCCGTTTCTTCTGTTATTTCTCTGGTTTCTGCTGTTGTTTCTTCCTTTGTTACCTCGGTGGATTCTTCTTCCGGGGCAGTAATTTCTTGTTGTGTCTCCTCCGTTGCTGCCTCGTCGGCCCAGGATCTTAAAGAAATGGGCTGCACAAGCAGGGCTGCCGCCAGCAGTAGGCACAGGATATTTCTTTTACTCAAAAGCAGCGCTCCTTGTTTTGCTGGGGGCAGGTAACCCGCCCCCAGCAGGGTCAAATTAGTCCTTCTTCTTGAACTTACCGAACTTGGGGATGATGACGATAGCGATGACCATACCCAGACCGCAGCCGCCGACAACGCAGATCACGAGAATCCACCAGGGGAAGCCAGTCTCCACTTCGGTAGGCTCAGTAGTAGCCGGCACAGTCGGTTCGGTGGGAATTTCCACAGGATCGCCGCCCATGTCGATGATGTCAGTCATGTCGTACAGGTTGGTCTTTCCGGAGAGGAAGCGGTAGTAAGCCGTCAGCGCATAGTACGCCTGCTCGGTGGCCATGCCGTCCAGTTCGCCGTCCATGATGTGCTTGAAGCCGCCGCCCTTTACATAGTAGCGCAGCAGCGCGTCAATGACAGAGTTCCCATTCTTGACAAACCGGGGGTCGGTATCCGCGTTGATGCCCAGAGCGGACAGCGCGGTAACGACCTGAGAAATGGATTCGCTGGTGGCGATCTTCGTCGTGCCGTCGTAGGAGGTGGAGTAGCCGCCGTCCTCGTCCTGCATCTCAGAGAGCCGCGCGATGGCCTTGTCGATGGCCTCCTGCACCTTCAGATCCTTCGTGTAATAGGGAGCCAGAGCGGTCAGTGCCATGCCGGTCATGTCGGAATCGGCCTTGTCGCCGGAGACAGTCCAGCCGCCGTCGGAGGTCTGCACACGCAGAATTTCATCAATCAGCGCCCGACGGGTGACGGTGCCGCCGGAGGGCACGGGGTAGTTGCCGGAATCCAGCGCCAGCAGCGCCCAGATGGGGCCGTTGTTACCCTGGTACTTCACGAACTCCAAATCGCTCAAGCCTTGCAGCAGGTCATAGCCGCCCACGTTGGTCACGTCGCGGCCAATGGCCGTCAGGGCAATGATGATCCGGGAGTTATCCGTAGACTTAGCCTTGTGGAGCCGTCCGGTTTCGGGGTCGATGTTCTCGGCCACATACTCCAGAACCTTCTTGTAGTAGTTCTCCACGCCGGGGACATTCCGGTCGGAACGTGCCAGACCGATGACCATCCATTCGCCGCCGGTGGAGCCAACGCTGGGCGTACCCAAAGCCTCCATGTAGTCGCCGGTGGTGATGTAGGGATTGCTGACCTTGCCCATGGTTTTCAGCATGGCAAGCTTCGTCTCGGCGGCGGTCAGAACATCGTAGTTGTCAACCAGCTTCTTCTGCAGATCGGTCAGGGCATCGTAAGCCTTCCGGGCGGCCTTAATGTTCTGCTCGGAATCCTTTGTGACGCCTCCGATCTTGCTGATTTTGTCCATGACCTCCTGCGCCTTCTTCTTGTCCTCTTCCGAAGCCGTGAGCTTTGCGTAGGCGGTCTCGGCAT
>OMFF01000241.1_pt1 | contig 23848 bp, 19 predicted proteins | sample 1645581 | NCBI WGS metagenome assembly OMFF01 (sample SAMEA103958140, study PRJEB25191) | human gut metagenome | biome: human-associated habitat [ENVO:00009003]; feature: intestine environment [ENVO:2100002]; material: feces | place: Germany | collected 2013/2015
GGGGTAAAAATCGTTCCACCATGGTGGAACGATTTTTACCCCACGGAGGAACGATTAGATGTTAGCACATTAGCACACTAATTGGGGCGAAGTCTTTCTGAAAAGACTTCGCTTCTGATGTATCCGGTTGTAGGATTATATTCTGTCCGCTTCCACATATCCGTGCATCACGGCATAGATAGTCAGCCCGGACACGGACTTGATACCCAGCTTCTCGGTGATATTCTTGCGGTGTGAGATGACGGTGGTCAGGCTGATGTTCAGTTTGTCGGCAATCTCCTTGTTGATGAGACCTTTGGTAATCAGCACCAGCACTTCTATTTCGCGGGCGGAAAGGTCGTGCCCGGCGGCTGTATTTATTGCCATATCCGAGTGTCTGGCGGGTGCCGGCTTTCCGTGGTTTTGTCTGTATTGGTTTCCGTATTGGCGCAGCTGCAGAATGTTTTTTGCCAGATTTTGTTCGTCCTGATAGATGTTTAGCGTCGGCATGCCCGACAGTTGGGGGACGGTTTCACCATTGACCAGCACAATGGTTTTGGGCTTGCGCTCCAGAAAGAAAGCGGTATGCTCGAAGTAAATCTGTGAAGAGATGAAATAATGCACATACATGTCAGGCGTATCATCCATCAGTTCGCCAAAGGAACGGAAAGAGCGGATGATGGCTGTCGGGATGATTTCCTCCAGCAAGTTCTGCAGTCCCAGACAGGAGAGGGTGTTGGAGTCGACGATTGCTATTTCAGGAGTCATTCTCGTTTTTTTGTTTCTGCAAAAATACGGATTATTTTTTAGGGTTTGTCTGTGCGGGGCTGCAAAATGAAAAATTCTCCTATGCAGAACTATTCTCCCTCTCCTTTTGGGGAGCGGGGAGTGTCTCCTTTCGCATATTGGCTGGGGCTGACATTGAAATATTTCTTAAAGACTTCCCGGAAGTATTTCCCATCGCAGAAACCGGTTCTTTCTGCTACTTCAGTCACGGAATATTTCCCTTCTTTCAATAGCTCGGCAGCATGTTTCAAACGGATATTCCGTACGAAATCTGCCGGTGCCTGGCCGGTCAGCGCTTTCAGTTTACTGTAGAAACTGGTACGGCTCATATTCAGGAGCGAGCACAATACGTCTACTGTGAAATCGGGATTATCCATGTTCTCCTCGATATGTCTCTTTACATTCGACATGAATTTCCAGTCGAGACTGTTGGAGCAAGTGGTAGTTGTGGAGGGCTCTTCTTCTGTATTGATTTCCAAATCCGCATATCTCTTGCGCAGCAATGCGCGGTTGGCAAGCAGATTGGCAATGCTGGCTTTCAGTATGTTTATGCTGAAAGGTTTTACAATATATTCGTCCGCACCGATATGGAGTCCTTCGAGAATGTTCTTTTCATCTCCCAGTGCCGTCAGCAGTACTACCGGGATGTGGGATGTTTCAATATCGTTCTTGATGGCGATGCATAATTCGTCGCCTCGCATTTCCGGCATCATGATGTCGGAAAGAATCAGTCCCGGCCAGAATTGTTTTACAATGGTCAGCGCTTCCTTGCCGTTGTTGCATACTTGTACATTGTAAATCGGAGAGAACGACTGGAAGAGATAGTTGCGCAGCTCGTCATTGTCTTCCACAATCAAGATGCGATGCAGTTTGTCATTGTCTTCAGTCCGGAGTTCTCCGGCAAGTTTCAAAGGAACGGTGGGGACATCCGGTTCATAGAAGGTCTTCTTATCCTTAACGGACAGAGTGAAGTTCTTGAACTGTTCTTTCTCTTTGGGAAGGATGATTCTGACAGTACTGCCTTGGCATTCGGTGCTCTCAATGTATATTTTTCCATTGTGCAGGCTTACCAGCTTCCGCACCAGCATCAGACCGATACCGCTTCCCGTTATTTTGGAGTTGATGGCATTTGTTCCACGGAAGTGCATCTTGAACAGTTTTCTTTGTTCTTTGGCGGGAATTCCTATTCCATTATCTTTGACTTCCAGTCTCCAGGAGCTTTTCATGTCATAAACAGAAATGAGTATATCGCCATTTTGGGGAGTATACTTCAGAGCATTGGATATGACATTTTCCAGGATAGAGTCCATCTTCTCTTTGTCGAACCATACATTCATGTAGCTGAAATTGCTTTCGTATCTGAAAGTGATATGTTTTATGGTGGCATAGGTCTGGAAATTGTTGTATATCTCCTTGATGTAAGTATTCAATTCATATTCTGCTATGTACAGATGAGGGGAATATACTTCTGCCCGTTCAAAGTTTATCAGATTGGTAGTCATGCGCAGGAGGGAGTTGACATTTCTCAGTGCCATGTGCATATTGTTGGTCTCGGCTTCGTTCAGTGTCTTGTTTTCAAGCATTTCTTCCAGAGGTGCCTTTATCAGTGTCAATGGCGTGCGGATATCATGCGCGGTATTGACAAAGAAACGGGTTTTCTCATCGGATATCTTTTTCTGTTTTCTCAGTGCCATGACACGGAAACCGACAACGGACATCAGTACTGTCAGCAGGACATAGCAGGCTATGGCCCAAAAACTGAACCAGACGGGGCGCGCAATGCTGATGTCGATGCTTCGCTCTTCAAAATAAAGATAAGGCTCTTCCTTGGATACCGCCCGTATGTAAAGTTTGTAATCGCCCGAGGCAAGGTTGGTGAAGCGGAGATGCCCTTCTTCACCCAGGCGGTTCCAGTCATCGTAAAAGCCTTCCAGCTTCCAGTAGAAAGTGACATTGTCCGGCGCGTCATAATTGATGGATGAAATACTGAGGGAAAAAGTGTTCTGGTTATATTTCAGCTTTAACCGGTCTGTCTGGTTGATGTTTTCCTTCAAGGGGGAATTCGGACTGCCGGGAAAGACTGTCTGATAGAGTATCTGAAAATCGCTGAGTATCATAGGAGAGTAGATGTACTTGGGCAAACGGGTTCCTTCGGGAAACTCGATGGCTCCGTCTGTGCTGCCAAAGACAAAACCCTTGTTCTTGCGTAGCGTTCCGGAAGAGGCACTGAAGCAGGAGGACATCAGCCCTTGCTCTTTAGTCCAGTTGTGGAATGTCTTCTCCGTAGGGTGGAAACAGCTGATTCCGTTTTCGGTACTCATCAGGATATGCCCGTCCGACTCGGGGAGTATGGTGTAGATGTTGTTTGAAATCAAGGCACAATTGTCCTTGTGATAATGCTTGAACGTACTGTCCTTTGCGTTGTAGACAACCACTCCGGAGCCGTTTGTTCCTATATATAGAGAGAGGTCTTCCGCTTGGTAAAGTGTGTTGATGTAGGTCGTCTCTTCCTGCAAGGCGACATATTGGAATCTACCCGACTCTTTGTCCAGCAGATACAGTCCGGCACTTGTCCCAATCCACATGTGTCCGTCGTCCTTTTCTGTAATGGCGGTGACGGAATTTATTCCGGGATACAGACGGACGGAATTCAGGGACAAATCGAAGCACTTCAGATTATAGAACCCTCCGGACCAGATATATCCTTTGGAGTCTTTTACAATGTCGCGGATATACTTGTCAGGACGAATGTTGTCCGGATTGAGCAGGTAAGGGGAGAAATATTCTACCGAGAGTGTCCTTTTATTTATTTTGTATACTCCCGAAGTATATCCTCCTGCCCAAATAATGCCGGGTGATACCTCGCATAGCGTAATGAAGATGTGATTCTTGTTTTTCAGTTGATGGTCGAAGGAGCTCAGGAATGAATGCCACTGCCCGGTTTTCGATTGATAAAGGCTGATTCCGTTACTTGTTCCGAACCATAGGTCTCCGTCACTGTCTTCAATGACAGAGTGTACCTGGTCGTTGACCAGCGATTGTCTGTTTCCGATAGAATGCTTTATCCAGTTGTAGCTTTTGTACCGGTTGTCTATAATGGTAATTCCTTCCGGGTAGTTGGCTATCCATATCCGCTTTTCTTCATCAATATAAATGTCATTGATGTTATTGCTGTTCATCTCATTGTGGCTTTTGTAGCTGGAGACGATGTACGGTTCCGAGATACACGAGTTCATGTTGATTTTGTGTATACCCATACCTTCTGTCGCTATCAATAGCTCTGTCTGGTTCAGAGGCTTGATTCGGGCAATGTTTACATCGCTCAAATCCGTATTGGAGTGTATAATCCGTTGTTGCCGTATGTCGTAGGCAAAGACGCCTTTTTCAAAAGTACCGATGAAAAGTCTTTGTGATTCTTGGTGGAAATAGAGTGAACTGATTTGGGCCTGGATTTTGTCAAGAGGTTCAAGAGGGACAATCTGCAATGTCTCATTTTCGAGTTTGACATATCGCAATCCCTTGTCGGTACCCATGAAGAAGTGGTTATTGTCCACTTGTTCGATACTTGTAATGCTGCTTTTCAGTTCATTGGACATTTGATGGACCTCTCCGGTTTGTGTGTCGTAGAGAGCGATGCTGTATCTGCTGCAGAGCCAAATCCTGTGATTGCAGTCCATATAGCCGTAGCTGATATTGACCGGTGTCTTGGGCAGTTTATATACTCTGTTGAACACATCGTGTTCTTGGTTGTATTGAAAAATACGACCGGCTTTACCTATGACCCATAATTTCCCTTTCTCTTCAAAATACAGCCAACCGAGATGGATGGGGAAACTTGACTCTTTGTTTTCTTCTATTAATTTATAATGCTTGATGTCTTTTCCATTGTACCGGTCTATGCCTTCGTTGGTGAGGAACCACATGTAACCTACCGAATCCTTTTGAATGTCGAAGATTCTGCGGTTGCTCAATCCGTTTTCCACCCCTATGTATTTATATGTTTGCGCCGTAGCTATGAGAGGCAAAAGGAATAGAAAGCATACAATGTTTATGATGAACCTCATAATAAATACAATATAACAACATATATGTGATAATAGTTTACAAATTAAACGAGAAAAAGTGAAAAATCAAAATTTGGATGTAAATATTATAGCTTAATCAAAGAATGCCTTTGCCGCTTCCGCACATCGTTCGCCGTCAATTCCGGCAGAAACAATGCCTCCGGCATATCCGGCGCCTTCTCCGCAAGGGAACAATCCTTTTACGCGTACATGTTGCAGTGTCTCCTTGTCTCTTGTTATGCGTACCGGCGCCGAAGTACGGGTTTCCACTCCAATCATTGTCGCCTCGTTCGTCAAGAAACCACGGCTGTATTTCCCGAATAGCTGGAAACCTTTGCTCAGGCGTTCTGCAATGAAAGAGGGCATCCAGAAGTGGAGAGGTGAGGAAACCAGTCCCGGTGCATACGAAGTTTCCGGCAGGTCGTAACTCAGTTTTTTCTTAGTGAAGTCTGCCATTCTCTGTGCCGGTGCTGTCTGCTTCATATTGCCTTGTTGCCAGCAGAGGCGCTCCAGATACTCTTGAAAATACATCATGCTTAATTGGGAATTGACGGTTGGCAATTGACAATTAGCCGCGCTGTCGTGCTGCATAGAAATTGTAAATTGTAGATTGTCAATAGTAAATTGCTCTATGTCTTCCGGGCGTAGCTCTACCACCATTCCCGAATTGCTCCAACGGGAACCGCGGTTGCTGGGACTCATCCCGTTGACTACAATCTGCTCGGGACCGCTGGCGGCGGGCACAACGAAGCCGCCGGGACACATGCAAAAGCTATATACTCCTCGTCCGTCCACTTGGTTTACAAAACTATATTCGGCGGCAGGCAGATATTTTCCCCGTCCGTTCCGGTTGTGATATTGTATTTGGTCTATCAAGGTGGCAGGGTGTTCCAGTCGTACGCCTACGGCAATGCCTTTAGCTTCAATCTCTACATTGTTGGCGGCAAGCCAGCGGTATACGTCCCGGGCAGAGTGACCGGTGGCAAGTATCACCGGGCCAAGGAAAGTCTTGCCGGTATTTGTTTCAATGCCTTTGACTTCATCCTTCTCTATGAGCAGGGCGTCCATGCGTGTTTCAAAGTGGACTTCGCCACCGCACTGGATGATAGTGTTCCGCATGTTTTCAATAACACGCGGCAGTTTGTCCGTACCTATGTGCGGATGTGCATCTACCAGTATGGAAGTGGAGGCTCCATGTTGGCAGAAGACATTCAGAATCTTGTCTACATTGCCGCGCTTCTTACTGCGTGTGTACAGCTTGCCATCCGAGTAAGCTCCGGCACCTCCCTCTCCGAAGCTGTAATTGGACTCCGGGTTGACGAGTTGCTGGCGGCTGATTTGCGCCAAGTCTTTCTTGCGTTCCCGTACGTCCTTTCCACGCTCCACAATGACGGGGCGCAGACCGAGCTCTATCAGTCGCAGGGCGGCGAAGAGTCCTCCGGGACCGGCGCCTACCACTACTACTTGGGGCTTTCCTTCTACATTATTATATAAGGTATGTTGATATTCGTCCTCTTTCGGCATTTCGTTCAGATATGCCCGTACGTTGAGGTTGATATAGATTGTCCGTTGGCGGGCATCGATACTGCGCTTCAAGATGCGCGTTGCTGTTATCTCCCGTGCATTCAGTCCTTTCTCATGTACTAAGTACTCTTTCAGGCGTTGCTCGTTTGCCGCTACTTCGGGCAATACGCGCAGTTGGTATTCTTGTATCATAATGATTATCCGAATAGGGCACGGAATGCTTCTTCCACCTTCCGTACCGGTATCAATTCCATTTTAATCTTCTTCGTGTTCAGTCCTTGCATATTATACTTGGGAAGTATGAATCGCTTGAATCCAAGTTTCTCTGCTTCTCCGATGCGCTGCTCAATGCGGTTTACCGGGCGTATCTCTCCCGACAGACCTATTTCTCCTGCCATGCACACCTCTGGCTCTATGGCCGTGTCCATGTTGCTGGAGAGGATGGCGCTGATGACGGCAAGGTCTATTGCCGGGTCGTTCACTTTCAATCCACCGGCAATATTGAGAAATACATCTTTCTGTGCCAGTTTGAAGCCTACACGTTTTTCCAATACGGCCAGCAGCATATTCATGCGGCGGATGTCGAACCCTGTGGCAGAGCGTTGTGGGTTACCATATACGGCACTGCTGACCAATGCCTGCGTTTCGATGAGGAACGGTCTGATGCCTTCTATCGCGGAGGCGATGGCTATGCCGCTCATACCTTCATGGTCCTGGCTCAGCAGTAGTTCGGATGGGTTGCTCACCTGCCGTAATCCATCTTGCCGCATTTCGTAAATACCCAGTTCGGCAGTGCTTCCGAAGCGGTTCTTGATGCTACGCAGGATGCGGTACATGTAGTGCTGGTCGCCCTCGAACTGGAGTACGGTATCCACGATATGTTCCAGTACCTTGGGGCCGGCTATGCTTCCTTCCTTATTGATATGCCCGATGAGGATAACCGCCGTATGCGTTTCCTTGGCAAAGCGCAGGATGGAGGCGGAACATTCCCGTACCTGGGCAATACTCCCCGGCGACGATTCAAGGGTTTCGGTAGAAATCGTCTGTATGGAGTCGATGATGACGATGTCCGGGCGGATGTTCTTGATATGGACGTAAATCTGTTCCAGGGAAGTTTCGCACACGATGAGGCAATCACTGGAAGCACTTGTCAAACGGTCGGCACGCAGTTTCAACTGACGGGTACTTTCTTCGCCGGAGACGTAGAGGATACGTTTCTCCGGTATACGGAGTACGGTTTGTAGCACCAGGGTGGATTTCCCGATGCCCGGTTCGCCGCCAATCAAAACAAGAGATCCTTGTACAAGGCCACCACCTAGTACCCGGTTCAGTTCGGCATCATGGAGGTCGATGCGCGGTTCGTCATCGGCTACAATTTCATGGAGGGTTATGGGTTTGGCTTTGGCGGTCTCTATGCCCGATACGGGACGCTTGTTCACCACTTCTTTCCGTACCACCTCTTCCACATACGTGTTCCACATTCCGCACGACGGACACTTGCCTACCCATTTGGGAGAGTCTTGTCCGCAGTTGCTGCATACATAAACCGTCTTCTCTTTAGCCATAGTTGTGCATTCTCTTCTAAAATGATTGCCCAAAGGTACAATTTTTCGATGCAGGGCTTGCAGACTCCCATAGAGTTTTTTTATTTTTGTGAGTAGAAAACAATAACATGTTATAAAAGCCATGATAGAAGATATTCTTGCATACAACAAGCGTTTTGTAGCCGAGAAGGGGTATGAGAAATACATCACGAATAAATACCCGGATAAGAAGATTGCCATCCTCTCTTGTATGGATACCCGTTTGACCGCTTTACTGCCGGCAGCCTTGGGCATCAAGAACGGCGATGTGAAGATGATAAAGAATGCGGGTGGAATCATTTCACATCCGTTCGGTAGTGTCATTCGTAGCCTGATGGTGGCCATTTACGAGTTGGGCGTGACGGAAGTGATGGTTATTGCCCACTCCGATTGCGGTGCGTGCCACATGAGCAGCGCCCAGATGATAGAGCATATGAAGGCCCGGGGCATCAAGCAGGAGACGATTGATATGATTCGTTTCTGCGGAGTGGATTTCGAGTCTTGGCTGTATGGATTCGAAGATACGGAGAAATCGGTAAAAGGTACGGTGGAAGCTATTATCAATCATCCGCTGATACCGAATGATATCAATGTCAGCGGTTTCATAATAGATTCTGTGACGGGAGAGTTGACCCCGGTGCAGTGATAGTTGTGCTTCACACGGTAATTTCCCCTGCCAGCGGTCGTCCCATCAGTTCGCGTATTTCGGCAGGTGGATAATCGTGCCCCAGAAGGAACATCAGCTTGGTTACGGCAGATTCCGTTGTGCTGTCATATCCGCAGACAACTCCTGCCTGCATCAGTTGGTAACCGGTTTCATAGCGCTCCATTTCAACAGTGCCGGCACTGCATTGGGTGACGTTGACAATGATGATGCCTTGTTCGCAGGCATCATGCAGGCGGCGTAGAAACCATTCCTTTCGGGGAGCGTTGCCGGAACCGTAGGTTTCGAGGACTACGGCCTTCAGTCCTTTAGTGGCAAGTATGGCTGCCACGACATTTTCCTGAATACCTGGAAAAAGCTTCAGTATGGCGATGTTGGTATCAAGCAGATAATGAGGCTCCAGTTCGTGGGGAGTGCCGTGCGTATGAATTTGCACATTATTATATTTAATATGTATACCGGCGGAAGCGAGTACCGGATAATTGAAGGAACGGAAAGCATTGAAGTTCTCCGCGTTCATTTTGGTGGTACGGTTGCCGCGCATCAGGTGGTTTTCGAAGAAGATGCAGACTTCGGGTACGATGGGCTGTCCGTTGGAGTGGCGGTCGGTGGCTATTTCGATGCTGGTCAGCAGGTTTTCCTTGCCGTCTGTGCGGAGCACGCCAATGGGCAGTTGCGAGCCGGTTAGGATGACGGGCTTGTTCAGCCCTTCAAGCATGAAGCTGAGTGCAGAAGCTGTGTAGGCCATGGTGTCTGTGCCATGCAGGATGACGAAGCCTGTATATTGGTTGTAGTTGTTGCTGATGATGCGTACCAGTTTGCGCCAGGCATCGGGGTCCATGTCCGAGGAATCCATGGGTGGGTCGAATTGATAAGTGTCGATACGGAACGCAAATCTCTGAAGTTCGGGAACATGTTTCTGCAACTGCTCGAAGTTGAAGCTTTCCAGGGCGCCGGTTTCTGCATTCTCTATCATTCCGATAGTTCCACCGGTGTATATTAGCAAAACGGAAGTGTTTTCTGGGTTCATGCGCACTTTTCTTTCATGTTTTCCATGCAAATATAATGATATATATTGAGAATGATAGCAAAATGTTAGAAAAGAATAAACGGATATACAGAAAAAAGGTATGGAAAGTGTGAAAGTGTAAGCCGTAAGTTGTGCATATTTCTTGCCTTTTTAGAGGCTTTCTGTATTTTTATCGCAAAAAAGTCGCAAAAAGTGATAGATTGAATGTTTTTATTGTTACTTTTGCAACACTTATCATAAATGATAGAAACAAGAGACTATGAACAAGTACTATCAACATACAGTCACATCCATGTGGACCATGACCCTTAGGGGTTAGGGATAGTATTTTGTGTTTCTACGTGTTACACCATTTTCAAGCAGTTTTTCCATTTAATTAAAGTCAATGCAAGCCGTAGCAGCTTGTTTCCGACACATTGTATCAACCATCTCAACAATATAAAGAGAAATGAAAGTAATGAAATTCGGCGGAACGTCCGTAGGTTCCGTGAACAGTATTTTGAGCGTCAAGAGAATTGTAGAAGCAGTCGATGAACCGGTTATCGTGGTGGTGTCCGCATTGGGCGGCATCACGGACAAGTTGATAAACACCTCTAGAATGGCGGCAGCCGGTGATGCTTCTTACGAGAATGAGTTCCGGGAGATTGTCTATCGTCATGTGGAAATGATTAAGGAAGTGATTCCGGCAGGCGAGGCGCAGGTTGCCTTGCAACGCCAGATTGGTGAGTTGCTCAACGAGCTGAAGGACATCTTTCAGGGCATTTATCTGATAAAGGACCTTTCGCAGAAGACGTCCGATACGATTGTGAGCTATGGCGAACGTCTTTCATCTATCATCGTTGCCCAGTTGACGGGAGCGGAGTGGTTTGACTCACGCAAGTTTATCAAGACGGAAAAGAAGCATTCCAAGCATGTGCTGGATACGGAGCTGACAAATTCGTTGGTGCGCGAGACATTCAGTAGCCTGCCCAAACGCGTATTGGTTCCGGGTTTTATCTCCACAGACAAAATGACGGGAGAGGTAACGAACCTGGGTAGAGGTGGCTCTGACTATACGGCGGCAATCATTGCTGCTGCACTGGATGCCGACAGTCTGGAAATCTGGACGGATGTAGACGGATTCATGACAGCTGACCCGCGTGTGATTTCCAGGGCATACACTATCAATGAATTGAGCTATGTGGAAGCTACGGAGCTTTGTAACTTCGGTGCGAAAGTGGTCTATCCGCCTACAATCTATCCGGTTTGCCACAAGAATATCCCCATTCTGGTGAAGAATACCTTCAATCCGGAGGGTGTGGGAACTGTCATCAAGCGAGAGGTTTCCGACCCGCAAAGCAAGGCCATCAAGGGTATTTCATCCATCAATGATACGAGCCTAATTACAGTGCAAGGCCTTGGTATGGTAGGTGTCATCGGTGTGAACTACCGTATCTTCAAGGCGCTGGCAAAGAATGGCATCAGTGTGTTCCTTGTGTCCCAGGCTTCTTCGGAGAATTCAACGTCTATCGGTGTGCGCAATGCGGATGCTGATCTGGCTTGCGAGGTGCTGAACGAGGAGTTTGCCAAAGAAATAGAGATGGGAGAAATTTCTCCTATTCAGGCAGAAAAGAACCTGGCTACCGTGGCCATCGTAGGCGAAAACATGAAGCATACGCCGGGTATTGCCGGAAAGCTGTTCGGTACGTTGGGGCGTAACGGTATCAATGTGATTGCTTGTGCGCAGGGTGCTTCGGAAACCAACATCTCGTTTGTAGTGGACAGCAAATCATTGCGCAAATCGCTGAATGTCATCCATGATTCTTTCTTCTTGTCGGAATATCAGGTACTGAATCTTTTTATCTGCGGCATAGGAACCGTAGGCGGCAGCTTGATAGAGCAAATCCACAGCCAGCGCCAGAAGCTGATGCAGGAGAACGGCCTGCAGCTGAATGTAGTGGGCATTGCCGATGCAAACAAAGCCATGTTCAGCCGCGAAGGTTTCGATTTGGGACGTTTTCGTGAAGAACTGCAGGAGAAGGGAAAGGACAGCTCTCTGGAAACGCTGCGTAATGAGATTATCGGTATGAACATCTTTAACTCTGTCTTTGTGGACTGTACGGCAAGTGCAGGCGTGGCTTCCCTTTACAAGGACTTGCTGCTGCACAATGTTTCGGTAGTGGCTGCTAACAAGATTGCCGCTTCTTCCGAATACGAGAACTACCGTGAACTGAAACAGATTGCCCGCCAACGCGGTGTGAAGTACTTGTTTGAAACCAATGTAGGCGCCGGACTCCCCATCATCAATACCATTAACGACCTTATCCATAGCGGTGATAAGATATTGAAGATTGAAGCCGTGCTGAGCGGTACGTTGAACTATATCTTCAATAAAATCAGTGCCGACATTCCTTTCAGCAAGACCATTAAGATGGCGCAGGAGGAACGTTACTCCGAGCCCGATCCGCGTATCGACCTCAGCGGAAAGGATGTTATCCGCAAACTGGTGATTCTGGCACGCGAGGCCGGTTACTGTTTGGAACAGAGCGATGTTGAGAAGAACCTCTTTGTGCCCGATGACTTCTTTGAAGGCTCCCTGGATGACTTCTGGAAGAAAGTGCCGAGCCTCGATGCCGATTTCGAAGCCCGCCGCAAGGTGTTGGAAGCCGAGAACAAGCATTGGCGTTTCGTAGCCAAACTGGAAAATGGCAAAGCATCTGTCGGTTTGCAGGAAGTCGGCGCCAACCATCCGTTCTACGGGCTGGAAGGCAGCAATAACATCATCCTGCTGACCACGGCACGTTATAAGGAATATCCGATGATGATACAAGGCTACGGAGCCGGTGCGGGTGTAACGGCTGCGGGGGTATTTGCGGATATTATGAGCATTGCAAACGTTTAATCCAAATCGTAATATAGAAAGATGAAACACATCATTATATTGGGTGATGGTATGGCCGACTGGCCCGTGAAGGCTCTGGGAGGCAAAACCTTGCTGCAGGCGGCTGCAACTCCCTATATGGACAAGCTGGCACGCATGGGACGTGTGGGAAGGCTGGTGACGGTGGCCGAGGGATTTCATCCCGGCAGTGAGGTGGCGAATATGTCCGTTCTGGGCTATAACCTGCCGAAGGTGTACGAAGGCCGCGGTCCATTGGAGGCGGCGAGTATCGGTGTGGACTTGCAGCCGGGTGAGATGGCGATGCGCTGCAACATTATCTGCATCGAGGGAGACAATATCAAGAATCATTCTGCCGGGCACATTACTACAGAGGAAGCGGATGTGTTGGTAAAATACCTTCAGGAGCATTTGGGTGATGACCGCGTGCATTTCCATACGGGCGTGCAATACCGCCATCTGCTGGTAATAAAAGGAGGGGACAAGCGCATTGACTGTACGCCGCCCCACGATGTCCCTTTGAGGCCTTTCCGTCCGTTGATGGTGAAGCCGATGGAGGGTACGGAGAATATTTCGGTCCCCGAAGGCGGTGCAGAGCTTACTCCGAAGCAGACTGCCGATTTGATTAATGATTTGATTCTCCGTTCGCAAGTGTTGCTGGAAAACCATCCGGTCAACATGAAGCGGAAGGCCGAGGGTAAGGACCCTGCCAATAGCATCTGGCCGTGGAGTCCCGGTTATCGTCCGCAGATGGAGCGCCTTTCAGACAAGTTCCCGCAGGTGAAGCGTGGTGCTGTGATTTCTGCCGTGGATTTGATTAACGGCATCGGCTACTATGCCGGATTGCGGCGCATCACCGTAGAAGGTGCGACGGGGCTTTATGATACCAACTATGAGAATAAGGTGGCTGCCGCCCTTGATGCATTGCGGACGGATGATTTTGTCTACCTGCATATCGAGGCCAGTGATGAGGCCGGTCACGAAGGAAATGTCCCCTTGAAGATTATGACGATTGAGAATCTGGACAGCCGTGCCGTAGGTCCTATCTACGAGGCTGTGAAGGATTGGGAGGAACCCGTTGCTATCTCCGTATTGCCCGACCATCCCACTCCCTGCGAACTCCGTACGCATACGGCCGAACCTATCCCGTTCCTCATTTGGCATCCGGGTATCGAGGCTGACGAAGTACGGACATTTGATGAAGTGGCAGCCTGCGAAGGCAGTTACGGACTGATGAAAGAAGACGAGTTTATTAATGAATTTATGAGTTCCACCACAGAGTAACACAGAGTTTCACGGGGTTTTATTTATAGAGAATTCTGTGAGACTCTGTGGTGAATAAAAAAATACCGCAATGAAATATTATAGCACCAACAAACAAGCCCCCGAAGCCACTCTTGAAGAGGCCGTGGTAAAGGGGCTTGCCGCAGACAAGGGGCTTTTCATGCCCTTTACAATCAAAACTCTGCCACAAGAGTTTTACGATAGCATCGATACACTCAGCTTTCAGGAGATAGCCTATCGCGTGGCAGATGCTTTCTTTGGCGAGGATGTTCCTGCCGATACGCTGAAACAGATTGTTTATGACACACTCAGTTTCGATGTCCCTCTGGTCCGGGTGACGGAGAATATTTATTCGCTTGAGCTGTTCCATGGTCCGACGCTTGCCTTTAAGGATGTGGGCGGTCGCTTCATGGCGCGTTTGCTGGGATACTTTATCAAGAAAGAGGGCAAGAAGCAAGTCAATGTTCTCGTTGCTACTTCCGGTGATACGGGGAGTGCTGTTGCCAATGGTTTCCTCGGTGTGGAAGGCATACACGTCTATGTGCTCTACCCGAAGGGAAAAGTCAGTGAAATCCAGGAGAAACAGTTTACTACCTTAGGGCAGAATATCACGGCCATTGAGGTCGATGGCACGTTCGACGATTGCCAGGCTCTGGTTAAATCCGCTTTTATGGACGGGGAACTCAACGAGCACCTGCAACTGACCAGCGCCAATTCCATCAACGTGGCGCGTTTCTTGCCGCAGGCATTCTATTACTTTTATGCCTATGCTCAACTGAAGCGTGCCGGTAAGGGAGACAATGCCGTCATTTGTGTACCCAGTGGTAACTTCGGCAATATCACTGCCGGCCTCTTCGGCAAGCGTATGGGACTACCCGTGGAACGCTTTATCGCTTCCAACAACCGCAATGATATCTTCTTCCAATATTTGCAGACGGGTGTTTATACACCGCGTCCCAGTATCGCTACCATTGCTAACGCGATGGATGTGGGCGACCCGAGCAACTTTGCCCGCGTACTCGACCTTTACGGAGGCAGCCATGCCGCCATCTCTGCCGAAATCAGCGGTGCCACTTATACCGACGAGCAGATTGCCGAAACTATGCGGGAAGTGTGGAAGAAAGACCATTACCTACTCGACCCGCACGGAGCCTGCGGCTTCCGGGCCCTGGCCGAAGGACTGAAACCCGGCGAAACGGGTGTATTCCTGGAGACGGCCCATCCGGCGAAGTTCAAGGATACAGTGGAGAAGATTATCGGTGAAGCGGTAGAGATACCTGCCAAGCTTCAGGCTTTTATGCGCGGTGAGAAGAAGAGCCTGCCAATGTCGAAGGACTTTGCAGACTTCAAGCAATATCTGATGCATGTATAAAGAATGGGACGTCAGTAAAGAAAAACACCGGATTGCTTGACATTGCCTTTCGGATGTTGTATCTTTGTAACTGCAATCTTAGTTCAGATTCAATTTTAAATTAGCATAAAAGGAGAGGCGTCGCTTCTCCTTTTTTGTTGTGTTCTTCCGTCACTTCATTAGCCAAAGCTTAGGGTTTACGAATCTAAACCGGTGCTTTATCTGCATAATCCTCCACTTCAGCAAGCGGAATGGCAGGCATTTGCTTGGAAAATCCCGGCGGTTTTGACGAAAAGCTCGGATGTTTTTGACGAAAAGTCCGGATGTTTCGGATGAAAAGCTCCGAGCTTTCGGATGATATATTCAGCACTGACAGATGGTGTGTCGAGGATAAACGGATGATATGTTCGGGACGGATACATGGTTTGTTCCGGCTATATGAACGGACGATCATGCGTCTGTTCCGTTAATCTTCCATAAATCTGCTCTTGACAAGATTGGCTGCTTTATTCTGTATCGGGTTCTTCCCGGATGATGTTTATCATGCTGCCCAACTTATGATGGTTGTTCCATAGCACAAGCACTTCAATCTTCCGGAGACTGTGCCGGTAAAGAAGCGTATAGTCGGGATGCGGAATGATGTACCGTATGTTCTCTGCTTCGGTGGGCTGTCCGATAAACGGATTCAGCGTGACACGGTACAATGCATTTTGGAACAAGGTGTACAGAGTCCCGCCACACCGTTTGTTGCCATCTCTTTCTTGCGAGGAAATCAGCAGGTCCTTCAGAGCTTCTTTGGCAAGTGGCGACCAGATTATTTGTTTAGCCATGCTTCCACCTCCTTACTGATTGTGACATCCTCTTGTCCTTCTCCCTCATCCAGTTGCCGGCAGGCTTTCTTAAGGTCATGGCGTAGCCGGGTGGAGAATGCGAGGACTTGCTTTGTTTGCTGGGACGATTGCTCTTCTTTAACTTTTGCCATAACGTTATCTCCTTTTTCCTTAAAACATTTCAAAGTAATGAATTGTTTGAGGGGAAAAATACGAAGCTGATGAAAGATAAGAAACTGGAAGCCAATCTCAGTATGGTTGCATCGCGCGTCATGGCGGGGTTGAATATGAATGGATTGAAATTTCTGCTCCCTTTGTGGCTGGGTGCATTGACAGGTGTCACGGTGCGTTGTGTCTTTGCTGCCGTGGCATTTTGGATAACAAGCTGGTTTGTAAAGGAGGCACCGGTCACAAGGCGGCAGCGGATAGGGCTGTTCTGTCTGGGAGCTTTCGGACTCTACGGGTTCATGTTCTGCTATCTGCTGGGCATCAGTAAGACGACTCCGGTTTCCAGTGCCATCTTCAACTCCATGCAGCCCATTTGGGTCTTTCTGATATCTGTCTTTTTCCTGCACGAAAAGGCTACGCTGATGAAGATAATCGGCATAGCGCTGGGTTTTGGCGGTGCGTTGTTGTGTATCCTTACGCAAGGCAGTGATGACCTGGCGCACGATGCGTTTACGGGCAACATGCTCTGTATGGTGAGCTCGCTGGTCTTTGCCGTTTACCTGATTGTGAGCAAGAAACTGCTGGAAGAGGTCGGGGTAGTGACGATGATGAAGTACATCTTTGGCGGTGCGGCAGTAACGGGATTGATTGTGTCGTCCATTATAGGCTGGGATGCACCCTTGCTTACGGATGCCTTGCATGGGGAGTGGCACTGGGTGCCGTGGGCGGTGCTGGCGTTTGTGCTGGTTTTCCCTACTTACCTCAGTTACTTTCTGGTTCCGGTGGGCTTGAAGTATCTCAAGACGACGGTTGTAGCCATGTACAGCTATCTGATACTGGTGGTGACTACCGTTGTTTCCCTCACCTTGGGGCAAGACCGTTTCAGTTGGACGCAAGCCGCTGCCATTGCCATGATTTGTATCAGCGTGTACTTTGTTGAAGTGGCGGAAGCGAAGAAGTAGTGACGAATACCAGGTATTCCCCTTCCGCCTCGATGGTGAATTCTGTACTGGTGCATTCGTTGAGTGTGCCTTGCCACCAGTTGGTGAAATCGCTGAGGGGATAGACCAGTCCTTTGCCATGCAGACCGTGTGCAGTGAAGTTGATGATGGATACTTGCTGTCCGGGATGGCTTGGGAAGGTGCGGGTACTCCGGCAGGGGATGAAGATGCCGTAATCGGTATAGGTACGTACATCGGCTCCGGCACGGAGATAGTCGATGAGCAGGCTGATATTTCCCAGTGTATGGTCTTCACGTTTGCCCGTGGCACCGATGATGGCGATACGGCGTTTGCCTTTCGCCAGCAGGAAGTTGACGGCTTTAGTCTGGTCGTTGGTCTCCTGGTCGCTGATACGGTGTAGGATATGTCCGAACTTCCGGCGGTTTTCATCACTGAGGGAGTCACCGTCGCCGATGATTACGTCGGGAGTATGGCCCCGGCGGATGTATTCGTCCGCTCCACCGTCGCAACAAACCACATAAGGCGCTTCCGCCAATATCTTTAAAGGTAGGGGACTTGCAGGATATTCCCCATTTGCCAAAACTACGGCATCAATAGTTAATAATTGCTCGTTGCTCGTTGATAGTTCGTCTTTCATGTCTTTCTTAATCCCTAATCTCTAATCCTTCATCCTTGTTCATCATTTTCCTCCATTTGAAGTAGCCAAAGATAGCTATAATTGTGTAAAGGGCATATAGTCCGGCTGTAAAATCAAGTCCTTTGTAGATGTACAGTCCGGCGCTAACGGCATCTACCGCAATCCATGCCCACCATTGCTCTACATATTTCCGTGCCAGCATCCACATGCCGGCTATGCTCAGTGCGGTGGTGAAGGAGTCCAGCCAGGGCACATTGCTGTCCGTGAAGTTTATCAATATCCAGGCAATGCCAAGCAGAGCGGCGATGAATACGGCAGTAAGTGGCAGCCGATAGCGCGCCGGCATATGGGTGATAGGAAGTTCCAGTTTTTGTTCTTCTGTTCTTGTGTCCTCTCCTTTCTGTCCTGCACCTTTCCGCCGCAAGATAGTCCGGCGCAGAAATGCTCCGTACTTCCACATCATCCAGCCGTAGATGGCAGCACCCAGATAATAGATGTTGATGCCGAAGTCTGCATACAGCCCCGCATCATAGTAGACAAAAATATAGACGGCAGGCATAATGATGCCCGCTATCCAAAGATAAATGCTTGCCCGGTACTCCAACCAGAGATAGAGAATCCCGACCACAGTGCCTATAATCTCAAGAGTATGTTCCATCAGAAATTGATTGCTATATGTCCCAATACATTCGTTCCCGCCTGGGCAGCGTAGCCGGCATAGTTGTAACGGACTTTTCCTCCGTTGTCGTCGTGATAGTATCCGCTGCCTGCGTATCCGTTGTTTTCGTATTCTTCATTGAACAGATTGTAGATGGTGCACCCTACGGTTACCGACTTTACTTTAGGCAACTTGAAGGTATAGGACAGATTCAGGTTGCTTACGAAATAAGCATCTAGTGTGCACTCCTCTTGCTTGGCGTTACTCATGTATTGCTTGCTGATATATTGTGACTGTAACGAGGCCTCGAATCCCTTGAACGTATAGCCGAAGCGGTTGTTCAGTATGAAGTCGGGAGAGAATGCGATGGGGGTATCCCCGTGTTTGATGACCCATGCTTCCGACCCAGCCTCCTCGTTTTCAAAAAGTGTCTCGGTAAAGTTCTGCACACGGTTCTTGCTGAGTGTGGCATTGATGTCCCATTGCAAGCCGCAGTCCAGTTTGATGCCAGCCATCAGTTCAATACCCGTACGGTAGCTGTCGGGCACGTTGCTGGCCATGGCTTCGCCTATCTCGTTCAGCTCTCCCGTCAGTACCAGCTGGTCTTTATAGTCCATATAGTAGAAGTTGGCACCCGCATGGATCCATGAGTTGGCGAAGGTATATCCCAGTTCGTAGTCGAACAAACGCTCAGCCTTGGGATGTTCGGTGAAGTAGCCGTCGGTGTAGTTGTTGCGCGTAGGTTCTTTATGGGCTACGCTGAACGAACCGTATAGGCGGTGGTTGCGGTCGATTTGCCAGGACAGTCCGGCTTTCGGGTTGAAGAAGTCGAAGTCTTCGTCGATGTCCAGCTTCTGCATTCCCGGAGTGGCGGCAGTCCAGTTGTACTTGTCGTTCAGTCCGTTTATCTTGTAGTTGATGTGGCGGTATTGCAGGTCGAGGTAGGCGCTGAGGCCGCTTACCAGTTCATAATTGGCTTTCAGATAAATATTTCCGTCATTCTTTGTGGCGTTGTTGCGGTAGTAGTCGTGGTCGGGGTTCAGATGGCCGATATAATTCTTTACCCAAAGCACCCTGCCGAAGTGGTCGCCGTCATAGCGGTTCAGTGCACCGCCTAGCGAGGCATGCAGACGGTCGGCTTTGTAGCTTACGGAGAAGATTCCACCGCCAAACCAGTTGTCCATTGCCTTCTTGCGGATAAGGTCGCTAACTTCTACCTTGCCGCCATTGTATTCGAAAGGCGACATACCGTACTCTGCCAACGAGCGTTCACCTTTATATTCTTGATAGTATCCGTCGCCTTTGGTGTAGTGCAGGCCGATATTCAGATTCCATTGTGAAGTGAAATTGTGGTTGAATAGCAGCTGGTAATTCTTTTGCGTATAGTTGTCGGTCTGGTCGTCATAGAAATGCAGTGCACCTCCTTCGTCCGTGAGGTAATGCTTCTCGCCGTTGTCGTCTTTATAATATTCTTTGTTGTATACATGGCCGTCCCGGTCGGTGGCGTACATGAATCCGCAGGAATTATAACGCCGTCCGTAACGTTCCATCTCTTCCTTGCTGGCATAGTTCCATGCATGGTAAGTGCGCTCTTTGCCGGCAAAGGTTATCAGTTTGATGGAGGTATTGTCATTGTAGTATCCTCCTTGCAGATAATAGGAGTTCAGTCCCACAGATGCCCGGTCTATATACCCGTCCGTACTGATGTTGGAGAGCCGCGCATCGAACGACCAATGATTGTTGATGAGTCCCGTTCCCACTTTCACCGTCTCCTTGTGCGTATGGAAGGAGCCGTAGGAACCGTTGAATTCTGCATAGGGTTTCATGGAGAAATCACCCGTCTGCATGTTGATGCTGGCACCGAAAGCTCCTGCACCGTTCGTTGAGGTACCAGCTCCGCGTTGCACCTGCATGTCCTTGACGGAGGAGGCGAAGTCCGGCAGGTTGACCCAGAATACCGTGTGACTCTCCGCGTCGTTGATGGGAATACCGTTGGCGGTGACGTTGATGCGTGTGCCGTCTGTTCCGCGGACTCTCAGCGTGGTGTAACCCACCCCGGCACCGGCATCGCTGGTAGTAATGGCGGAGGGTGTCATACTCAACAGATACGGCAGATCTTGTCCGAAATTCTGTTTTTTCAGTTGTTCTTTGCCTATATTGGTGAATGCCACCGGTGTGCTGCTTGTGGCACGTGTGGAGATGACTTCCACTTCCTGCAGGTTTATCACCCGCAGGCTGTCTTGTTCTTGTGTCTGCGCACAGACACCCAGTGCTGCCATAAGGAGGCAGGTCGCCATTGCATGTCTCTTCATTTGCAATTGTTTCGTTTAGATGAATAACAGAAAAGGGGAACTTTTCTTCTTTTCCCTCCGCCGGCATTACCCGGATCAGGTTAATGGGTATGATCTCAGCCCGTCGTATTAGGGCACCCCTTAGTTGAAATCGGGAGCAAAGGTAGGAGTTTTCGTCGAAAGTGGCAAGTTAAGTGAACGAAAGTCAGAGTTATTTGTTAATTTTGCAGCATTAATTTTAAAAAAAGAGTATAGTTATGTTATTATCTTTATTCATGGCAGCCTTTGCTGCCCAAGTTGCTGACGACGGTTTCAGCAAACTGCAGATATTCCTTCAGCAATTGATAGATTGGGGCGTAAATGCCGGTGGACGTATTATCGGAGCCATCATCATCTTTGTGGTAGGACGGTTCCTGATTTCCCTTCTTCGGAAAATGCTGGCGAGGTTATTGGCAAAAAGACATGTGGATGCCAGTATCCAGAGCTTCGTGAAAAGTTTAGTCAATATCTTGCTGACCATTCTGCTGATTATTGCCGTTATCGGCAAATTGGGAGTGGAAACCACTTCTTTTGCAGCTTTGTTGGCATCTGCCGGTGTGGCTATCGGTATGGCACTTTCCGGAAACTTGCAGAATTTTGCGGGTGGACTGATTGTCTTGCTGTTCCGTCCTTTCAAGGTAGGTGACTGGATTGAAAGCCAGGGAGTGTCCGGCACAGTACGCGAAATCCAAATCTTCCATACGATTCTGACCACAGCCGACAATAAGGTAATCTATATCCCTAACGGTGCGTTGAGCAGTGGCACCGTGACCAATTACAGCCGCGAGGACACCCGTCGCGTGGATTGGGTGATTGGTGTGGAATATGGTGAGAATTATGACAAGGTAGAAAGCACCGTGCGTCGTATCATCTCCGAAGACAGCCGTATTCTGAATACTCCCGAACCGTTTGTAGCTCTCCATGCCTTGGATGCCAGCAGCGTGAATGTAGTTATCCGTGTTTGGGTAAAGAGTGGAGATTACTGGGGAGTTTATTTTGATATGAACAAGAAGATTTACTCCGTATTCAACGAAGAGGGCATCGGTTTCCCGTTCCCGCAGTTGACGGTGCATCAGGCGAAAGACTGAGTTATCATTTATGGGCAAAAAATAGTCACTGTTTCGACGGTGTCTTACTAATACTGATAAAGCAGATTATGTAGATTTATTCAATTTAAATCTGATTAATCTGCTTTTTGTATGTGATAGAAGTGGTTGCAGTTTGTTCTTTTCCTACTTTTGTTTACTTTTGCCGATATTCAATGTATCTAATACTAAAAAAAAGAAAGCAAAATGGGCTATGCGGTTGATTTTGATGGTCAGCTATATAATGGTTTGAGCATTGGTAAAGCAGAAGCTTTTGCTTCTGTCTTTGATCGTTATCACCGTTTGTTGTATGCTTTGGCTTACCGGTATTTAAAATCCGGTCCTGAAGCAGAAGATGCAGTTCAAGCAACTGTGTGCCGAAGGAAGACAGCCGTCTTCGTTCCGGGCCTATTGCATAGCCAACGGTGTAGATCAGAGTCAGATGCGGCAATTGCTCAAGAGCGAGTTTCAGGATATAAAGACCTTGCCGGGATATTGTTGCGTAAATAGTCGCCTTTACGGGGAAATTTATGAGCGGTTCAAGCAATTATGCGCACAAGGCAGACAGCCCGGGACCTTATCTTCTTATTGCAGGAGTTTTGGTGTAACATACGGTCAGTTGCATTCTTATTTGTATCGGAAGCATTTACGTGTGGCCGGATTGCCCGGATATACAGGACCGACAGGCACGGGTAACAATAAGTCTGAGGAGGTGCCTTTCGAGGATGTCCTCTTTGAGGAGGCCGGTTTTCTTCCGGCTGACACGGGCAATGTGATAACAGTAAAGGTCGACGGTCATGTGGCGGTCAGCTTTCCGGCTGATACTGATGTTGCTGTCATTGCAAAGTTCGTCAGAAAGATGGGAAAGGAGGTCGGTCATGTGGGGTCTTGAGCAGGGGTTACGGCTATGGGTATGCCAGCAGCCGGTGTCGATGCGTTACGGCATACGCGGTCTGACCCAGATGGTGTGGCCGTGGAAGGGGCACTCTCCGGCATCGGGCGATGTGTATGTGTTTTTCTCCAAAGACCGCAAGTCCATGAAGGCTCTGAAATGGGATGGTGACGGATTTTTGATGTACACAAAAAGACTGTCGCAAGGTCGTTTCCGGGAGGTACTTAAAAAGGGCGATGACGGCGTGCGCAGGCTCCAATGGGACGATTTCTATATGCTGATGAGGGGGCTCACGCCTGTGAAGGTGACGGTCGAGAATCGCTTCAGAATGGCCGTAAAATAAGGCTTAATAATTTGTTAATCAAATAAATAAATGGTGTAGAAAGTTGCAAATGTCAGATATTTTTTGTAACTTTACACCATGAAAAAGAACGAGTTGATAGAGTTTTTGCAACGTCAGATCGAGTATCTTCAAGGACAACTTGACGAGGCGTTGTCCTCTGTCAACTCTCTTACTTTATCCAATGAAAAACTCCAGTCAACCAACGACAGACTGGTGGCAACAGTAGATGAGCTGCGCAAACAGATAGCCTCGTTGGAGGATGCTGTAAAAGGGAAAGGCGCGGAACTAAGCAAAGAAAAAGCTGCTCGTCAGGCCGTGCAGCGTCTGCAAGGCTCGCCGTCGGAGCGTCAGGCGAAGCCGGTGTCGACTCCTGCCACATCCGGAACTCGGCAGCAGAAACTAGAGAAGAAACGCACCAACAACGGTGCCAAAAGAAAGACTCATCCGGAATGCGAGGTAGAGACCGTTGTTGTGGAACCGGACAGCCCCGACTTCAATCCAGAGGCGGCAACGTTCATAGGAGAGTGCGATGTGGTGCTACGTCATGGAGCCAATGCGCTTCAAGAAAATAATCTACAAGGTCAGAAAATATGTTCAGGACGAGAAGATATACAAAGGCTCCGCTCCCGCCGCGCCGCTGCTCAACTCGCAGTACACTTCTTCCTTTATAGCCGGACTCACCGAGTTACGCTACTTGCATTGCATGCCTCTTGAAAACGCAGTCGAATACTTCCGCGCCCACGGCTTCGACCTTGACAAAGGCACTGCACAAAAACTGGTAAGCAAGGTAAAGATACATC
>OMFF01000248.1_pt1 | contig 23264 bp, 21 predicted proteins | sample 1645581 | NCBI WGS metagenome assembly OMFF01 (sample SAMEA103958140, study PRJEB25191) | human gut metagenome | biome: human-associated habitat [ENVO:00009003]; feature: intestine environment [ENVO:2100002]; material: feces | place: Germany | collected 2013/2015
TGAAGGAGTCCGGCATCCAGATCAACGAGCTGAACGCCGGCTGCATCTGCTGCTCGCTGGTGGGCGATTTCCGCGCCGCCTTGCAGCAGGTGGTGGAGCAGTACCACCCCGACCGCATCGTCATCGAGCCGTCGGGCGTGGGCAAGCTGTCCGATGTGACCCGCGCCGTCGAGGGCGTGGCTGAGCATCTGGACGTGCAGCTGAACAGCTTTGTCACCGTGGCTGACGTGAACAAGGTCAAGATGTATATGAAGAACTTCGGCGAGTTCTACGATGACCAGATCAGCCATGCAAGCTGCATCATCCTGAGCCGCACCCAGACCGCCAGCGAAGAGAAGATCGCTGCAGCGGTGGCTATGCTGCGCGAGAAGAACCCCACCGCCACCATCGTCACCACCGCGTGGGATGCCCTGACCGGTGAGCAGATTTTGAACGCTATGTCCACGAAGGACGACTTCAAGGCAGAGCTGATCGCCATGGCAGCCAAGGCCAATGAGGAGCATGCCCACGAGGACGAGGAAGAAGAGCACGAGCATCACCATCATCATTACGATGAGAACGGCGTGTGCAGCTGCGGCCATCACCATCACGATGATGACGATGACGACGAGGACGAACATGAGCATCATCATGACCACGATGACGAGGATCACGACCATGACCACTGCTGCCATTATCACCATGACGACGAGGATGATGACCACGATCACGATCATTGCGGCCATCACCATCACGACCATGATGAAGAGGAACACGAGCATCATCACGATGAGGACGGCCACTGCTGCTGCGGTCATCATCACCACCATCATCACGATGGCCACGATGCCGATGAGGTCTTCACCAGCTGGGGCGTCGAGACCGCCAAGAAGATCGCAAAGGCTGACATCGAGCATGCGCTGACCGAGCTGGATACCGGCAAGTACGGCATGATCCTGCGCTCCAAGGGCATCGTGGACGGCGGCGCAGACGGCTGGCTGGAGTTTGACTATGTGCCCGGCGAGTGGGAAGTCCGTTCCCGCGGCGCAGACGTCGGCGGCAAGCTGGTCGTCATCGGCTCCAAGCTGGACGAGAAGGCCATTGCCGGCCTGTTCGGCTGCTGAGCCCGGACAACACAGAGGAGGAAAACCGTTTATGGCAAATGAGATCCCGGTCTACCTGTTTGTGGGCTTTCTCGAAAGCGGAAAGACCAAATTCATCCAGGAGACCTTTGAAGACCCCAACTTCGACTCCGGCGACAAGACCCTGCTGCTGGTCTGCGAAGAGGGCGAAGAGGAATACAACCAGAAGAAATTCGCCTTCCCCGGCGTGACCCTCTACAATCTGGAGGACAAGGCAGAACTGAACCCCCAGAACCTGGCCAAACTGGCCAAGGAAGCAGATGCAGGCCGCGTGGTCATCGAGTACAACGGCATGTGGCTGCTGCAGGACCTGGCCAACAATCTGCCTGAAAACTGGATCGTCTACCAGTGCATCGCCACGGCCGACGGCACCACGGCCCTCACCTATGCCCGCGACAACTCCATGCGCGCTCTGCTGCTGGACAAGATCGCCCGCAGTGAGCTGATCGTCTTCAACCGCGCCGAGGCCGTCAACAACGACGCCGCCCGTCAGGAGCTGCACAAGCTGGTGCGTCAGGCATCCCGCAAGTGCGACATCGCCTACGAGTTCAAGGACGGCAGCGTGGCTTACGACGACATCCCCGACCCGCTGCCCTTCGACATCAACGCCCCGGTCATCGACATCCCGGACGACGATTACGGCATCTGGTATATGGACTGTCAGGACGAGCCCCAGAAGTACGCGGGCAAGACCGTGAAGTTCCTGGCGCAGGTCTGCCAGACCAACCGCGCGGGCAAGAACAGCTTCGTGCCCGGCCGCTTTGCCATGACCTGCTGTGTGCAGGACATCCAGTTCGTCGGCTTCCCCTGCTCCTACGATGGCTACAAGGCGCTGGAGCAGCGCGCCTGGGTCACTGTGACCGCAAAGGTCAATTACAAGTTCCACAACATCTACCGCGGCAAAGGCCCGGTGCTGACCGCCATCTCGGTCGAACCCGCCGAAAAGCCGCTGAACGATGTCGTCACATTCTCTTAACCCGCACACTGAAATCACATCAAGGAGGATCTCACCATGAAAACGTTGTTTCGCGTTCTGGGCGCGGCTGCTGCCGTCGCCGCCACCGGTGCCGCCATCGTGGTGCTGGACAAAATTCTGAACGACAAGGGCCCGCTCCACGTCGAAGAGGTGGAGTTCCCCGAAGAGGCTGAAAAGGACCCCGCAGAGGCCGCCAAGGCAGCCGAAGCCTACGCCGAAGGCGAGGCCAAGACCGCTGAGCCGGGCGACGCATGGCCCCCGGCCTTCGAGAAGTCATCCGAGGAAAAGGCATCCGAAGAGCCGGAGGCTCCCGCTGCACAGCCGGAGACGGCCGAGGAAAAGCCTGTGGCCGAGGAAGCACCCGTGAACCCGGTGGAGGCCGGCCCCGCCGTCGCCCCCAAGGATGAGACGGGCAAGTTCGACGTCACCAAAATCGCTGAGGCCAGCGATTTCACCGGCGTGGAAGAGGAATCCGGCTGCAAGAGCTGAGATCGTGAACGATAAAAAAGGACGTCTCGTCGCAGGATGAGACGTCCTTTTTTGATGCGTTTTATGTGCCGTTGGCGATCTGCTTCAGCCGTTCTTTGTCCAGTACGGTGACGCCGCCGCGGTAAAGGCGGACAAGGCCCTCCCCGGCAAAGTATTTCAGCAGGCGGCTGACGACCTCGCGGGCCGAGCCCATGTAGCGGGCGATCTGGTCGTGGGTCATGCGGACATCCACGCCGCCGGTCTTGGCCAGCTCATCGGTGAGGAAGATGGCCAGCCGCCGGTCGGCGCTCATGAACAGGATCTGCTGCATGGTCCACATGGTGTCGGAGAAGCGCTCGGCGGTCATCTGGTAGGCGTAGCAGCGGACATGGACGTTCTGCTGCATCAGCTGGCGGAACACGCCTGCGCCGATACAGTAGGCCTCGGTGTCCTCCTCGGCGTCGATGTACAGGTCAAAGTTGACGGAATCCATCACGCAGGATGCCGACAGGATGCAGACTTCGCCGGGAAACAGCCGGTAGAGCGTGATGTCCCGCCCATCCTCCGAGAGCAGATAGGCCCGCAGCTGACCCGACCGCAGCAACAGGATGCCCACGCAGTTCTCGACCGGACTGTGGACCCGCTCCCCTTTCCGGTAGCGCACCGGCCGGGTGAAGCGGCAGAGCTGCGCCTGTTCCTCCGGCGTGAGCTGGTCCCAGAATGGGAAAGCGCAGGCCAGGCAGTTCCGGTTGACCGGAGTATTTTGCACATCGGACATGGTGTTATCCTTTCCGCACCGCTTTAACAGCTTCGGTGCCTGCAAGTGCTCCCTCATAAACGGCCTTGGCGACCTGCAGCAGCCCGCCGGTGCAGTCCCCGGCGGCGTAGAGACCGGGCAGGGTGGTCTGCATCTTCTCATCCACGACGATGCGGTTCCCCTCGACTTCGGCCCCCAGCTTGCGGGCCAGCGCCGTGCTGCCCGCCACGCCCAGCGCCACGAACACGCCGGACAGGGGCACCTGTCGGCCGCCGTTCAGCTGCACACCGGTGACGGTCTGTTCGCCGAGGATGGCGTCCACCGTTTCGGGGCAGACTGTCACCTCCGGCGGGAACTGTGCCGTCAGCGGGGCCCCGTTGGTCAGGAGGGTGACGCTCTTTACCAACGGCAGAAGGGCCTGCACCTCATGCAGGGCATATTCGCCGCTGCCCAGCACCGCCACATCCTTTCCCCGGTAGAAAAAGGCGTCGCAGGTGGCGCAGCAACTCACACCATGGCCTTCCAGCTCTGCCAGACCGGGGATCTTCGGTGCGGCGCGGGAAGCGCCGGTGGCCAGGATGACGGCATCGGCGGGGAACCCGCCAGTGTCTCGACGGTGAGCTTGTCGGTGTAAGTCAGGCCCACGGCCTCGGTAGTAACGAACTGCACCCCCAGCGCTCTGGCCCCTTCGATGCCCCGGCGTTCCAGTTCGGCACCGGAGATGGGTTCGGCAAAGCCGTAGTAGTTCTGGATGTGTGCGGCGCGGTCCAGTGCGCCGGGCCCTTTGGTGAGAACGGTCGTTTCGACCCCTGCGCGGGCCGTGTACAGAGCGGCCGACACGCCGGCCGGGCCGGAACCGATGATGACGATGTTGGGCATGGGAAGCCTCCTGAAGTTTTTCTTCTAGTATACACCTTTTCCCGCAAAAATCTGTGACCAGGTCTCAAAACTGCACACTTTTCATCCGAGGCCGAGTGTGTTATACTGAATCGACTGAATTTGACCCAGGGAGGCACCGAACATGTCCAAGCAGCGTTTGCTTTTTATCACCACCGGCGGCACCATCGCCAGTGTGCGCACCGCACAGGGGCTGCGGCCCGTTCTGACCAGCGAGGAACTGCTGGCCCATCTGCCGGAACTGAACGAGCTGTGCTGCCCGGAGACGCTGGCGCTGTGCAGCATCGACAGCACTGACCTCGGCCCCGAACACTGGCTGCTGATGGCGCGGGCCGTGCAGGAGAATTATGCGCTCTACGATGGCTTCATCATCTGCCACGGCACCGATACGCTGGCCTATTCGGCGGCGGCGCTGTCCTACCTCATCCAGAATGCGGACAAGCCGATCATCCTCACCGGTGCGCAGCAGCCCATCTCCAACGAGATCACCGATGCGAAGAAAAACCTGCGCGACAGCGTCATCTGCGCGCTGGACCCCGGCAGCCGGGGCGTGATGGTGGTGTTCGGCGGGCATGTCATCGCGGGCACCCGCGCCAAGAAGAACAAGACCATCAGCTACGATGCCTTTGCGTCGGTCAACTTCCCGGCGCTGGCGCTGGTGCAGGGCGACCGGCTGGTGCGGTATATCCCCTCGCCCTGGCCCACCGGCCCGGTGGAGTTTGGCCGGGCGCTGAACCCCAAGGTCTTTCTGCTCAAGCTGACGCCCGGCCTTGGTCCGGAGCTCATCCCGGCCATTTTTCAACAATACGACTGCGTCATCGTGGAAAGTTTCGGCGTGGGCGGCATCCCGCAGCGGCTCATGGACGCTTTTGCAGAGAATCTGGGCGATTACGACAAGACCCGCAAGATCCTGATCTTAACCACACAGGTCACCTACGAGGGCAGCGATGTGGGCATTTACGAGGTCGGCAAGCGGGTCCGGAACCGGTTCCGCTTCCTGGAAGCCCACGACATGACCATTGAGGCCGTCGTCACGAAGGTGATGTGGCTGCTGGCCCAGAACTGCGAGAGCTTCGACCAGCTCCAGCAGCGGTTCTATCGGCAGGTCAATTTTGATACGTTTTATCATTGAAAATAACAATACCGCCGAACGGCGGTATTGAAGGCGCTGTGTCCAAAACGCAGGCGGCCGCCCCTTGCCGGTACCTAGGTGCCGGGCAGGGCGATTTTCGGTACGTTTCAGATCATGAAAATCGCCCCCAAATTTACAAAAACGTTGCAACTGTGCCGTTGCACAAGCCAAAAGGTATGGTATACTATAAGAGGATTCTGGCAGAACTTCTGCCGCAAATGCCCCGCTGAGGGGCCAAGATAAAGGAGCATTGGAACATTATGGTTCGCATTACTATGGAAGACGGCGGCGTCATCGACATTGAGCTGAATGAGGAAGCCGCCCCTCTCACCTGTGAGAATTTCAAAAAGCTGGTCGGTCAGGGCTTTTACAACGGCCTGACCTTCCACCGCGTCATCCCCGGCTTTATGATCCAGGGCGGTTGCCCGCTGGGCAACGGCACCGGCGGCCCCGGCTGGAGCATCAAGGGTGAGTTTGCTGCCAATGGCGTCAACAACCCGATCAAGCACACCCGCGGCGTCATCAGCATGGCCCGCAGCATGAGCCCGAACAGCGCCGGTAGCCAGTTCTTCATCATGCACCAGGATGCCCCCCATCTGGACGGCCAGTATGCCGCATTCGGCAAGGTCGTGGCCGGTATGGACGTGGTGGACAAGATCGCTGCAGTCGCCACCGACTGGAACGATAAGCCCAAGACCCCGGTCCGGATGAAGACCGTCGAGCTCATCGAGGGCTGAATCACGATCTGAAAAAGAGCTTTCCGCCGCAGGGCGAACTTCACCCCATGTGTTAGACAGTATACTGTCTAACACATGGGGTGTTTTGTATGCCGAAAGGGCACCGCAAGTACAATGGAACACGGATCAGATTTTTGTCAATCCCGGCTGTCCGCCTCCAGCAGCGCGCGCTTCACGCTGATGAGGCTCTGCGGGCTCACGGAGAAGCTGCGCAGGCCGAGTTTCAGGTATTGCACGGTGTTGGCCGGGTTGCCGACGGCCAGACCGCAGATGGTCACGGGGATCTGGCCTGCGTCCGCCGCCTCCACGACCATGGCGATGAGCTTTTTCATCGCGTGGCTGGCCGGGCGGTAGTAGCGCTCGGCGATGGAGAGGTCGCGGTCCACGGCATGGGTGTACTGGATGAGGTCGTTCGTCTCAATGACGAAGAACTCACACCCGTGGGCCACAAATTCTTCCGCCGTCAGGCAGGCCGACGGTACACTGAGCATGACGCCGAAGGGCATCTTCTCATTGAAGCGCTCCCCCCGCTCCCGCAGGTGCTGGCGGCAGTGTTCCACCAGCTTCATGGCTTCGTCCCAGTCTTCCAGATTGGTCACCATCGGGAACATCACCCGCAGCGGGCCGTCTGCCGCCGCACGGAACAGGGCACAGATCTGGGTCTCGAACTGATGGGGACGGCGCAGGCTGCTGCGGATGCCCCGCAGGCCCAGCTTGGAGGACTCCGGCCCCTGATGGGCGTCGGCCATGGTGCGGTCTGCACCAAAATCAAAGGTGCGCACCGTGACCACCCCGCCCTTTGCCGCCGCCAGGCAGGAGTGATAGAACACATACTGCTCCTGCTCGTCCACCGGGCGGCCCGGCAGCATCATGTAACCGCTGCGCAGCAGACCCACGCCGGACGCGCCGGACTGCCGCGCCGTTTCGATGTCCTCCTGCCCGAAGCAGTTGGCCAGCAGCTCAAAGGGCTGGCCGTCCTTCGTCCGGCACGGCAAGGCGCAGACGCGGTTCATCTCCTCGTTCTCCCACTGCTTCTCGCAGATGCGGGACATCGCCTGCTGGCGGGTGACGGCATCCGGGTCGAGGATGCACTCGCCGTTGTCGGCATCCAGGATGGCCGTGCGGCCGTCGCAGTCGTTCAGAAAATCGCTGCCCACCTGCACGATGCCGGGGATGTGCATGGCCCGCGCAATGATGGCCGCATGGCTCTGCTTGTTGCCTTCTGCCGTGATGATGCCCAGGATCATTCCGGCGGGCACACTGAACAGGTCGCTCGGCATGAGCACCTCTGCCGCCAGGATGACGGGGTGGTCCAGCGCCAGCCAGACGCGGGGGCGGTTGGTCAGGATGTTCACCACGCGGCGGGCGGCATCCAGGATGTCCACGCTGCGCAGCTGCATATAGGCGTTGTCTTCCATCTGGGCCAGCTGGTCGGCATAGCGGCGGCCGGCCCGATCTACGGCTTCGGCCGCGCCGACGCCCGCCTTGATCTGGAACCGGACTTCGTTCATGAAGCCCTCGTCCTCCAGCATCATGCTCTGGAACAGGAAGATGGCCTGTTCGGTGGGGCCGCTGCGCTCAGCCATCGAGTCCAGCTCGGCCTGTGCCGTCTTGACGGCCCGGTCCAGCAGCCGCTGTTCCCGGTCCGGGTTGAACGGCCCCGTGCCGAAGCTCTCGGTCCTGCGCTCCACACGGCTCACCTGCCCCAGCACCAGGCCGGACGAGGCGGCATATCCCTGATAGACTTTCATTCCTCCGTCACCTCCGTCGGGGCAGGCGTGGTCAGTGTGCGGAAGACCAGCGCCTGCAGGAATGTATTGGGCAGCAACGCTGCCCATGCGGCCTGCGCCGCGTTTCCGCTGCCCTCGAACAGCGGTTCAAACCCCTCGATGCGGGTGCGGTCACAGGTCTCCAGAAAGGCCTTTGCCAGCGTCTCCACGGTGTAATACCGGGTGGGGTCCACGCCCACATCCTCGGCGGCCGCTTCCAGCGGGGCCAGCTCTGCGTCCTGCATGTTGGCCAGCTTGAGCGCCAGGTCTGCCGTCAGTGTCACCGGGTACTTTGCCTTCACCGCCTTCTGCACAGCGTCGAACCGCTGCCGGAATGCGGCAGCATCCTGTGCGGTCTGCTCGTTCTTCGCCACCGCGTAGGCACAGCCGCGCAGCCGCCCGAAGGCCCGCAGGGTGTCGTAATAGCCCAGCTCGATGTTCCGTCTGGCCGTGTCCGGGTCAAAGTGGAGGATATCGCCCAGCTCCCAATAGCTGCGCACCATGGTGGTGGGCAGGCCGGTGCGGTTGGGCAGGGTGATACCCACCCCTTCCAGATCGACACAGACCAGCTCCTCGGCCCCCATTTTCTGGGCCAGCCCTGTGGGCATGTTGTCCCGGTAGCCGCCGTCCAGAAACTGCACCCCGTCAATCTGTTTGGCCCGCAGCGCCGGGAAGCAGGCGGCCGAAGCCAGCAGGTAATCCTTCACCTTGCCTTTCGGGATCTCTTCCAGCGGCAGCTCACGGGGCTTCAGACCCCGCTTTTCCACCGTGACGAGCCCGAACCGGATGGGCGAGGCGCGCAGCGCGTCCTCGTCCAGCACCCGCTCCACGATCTCTTCCAGCGGGGTGACATCCATGCCGCCCGCGCGCACCACGTCCCGCAGGAACTGGTGCAGCTCGGTCAGGTTCCGGGTCTCCTCCGGCAGCTCCATCACGTCCTGGCTGCGGATGCTGGTCCACATATCCCGTGCGGTCTCGTACAGGTCCAGCGCGAACATCGCGCCGTTCAGGCTGCCCACACTGGTGCCGGTGATGATCTGCGGGTTCCAGCCGAGTTCGGTCAGGGCACGCCAGACGCCCACCTGATAGCTGCCGCGGGCCCCGCCGCCGGCAAGCACCAGTGCCTTTCTGGGGGTATCGTTCTGCGCCATCCAATACGCCTCCTTGTCGTCCGATTCAAACCTGCAAAAAGTATACCATATTTTCTGGAAAATTTCTCCCTGTTTTTGGAACAAAAAGCGTGGTATAATTTAGTAAATTATGACTGTGAGGAGGACTGCATGAACTGCAACCAATGGATCTTTGATATGGACGGCACCCTGACCGACAGCATGACTGCGGTGTGGGAGAACGCCCCGCTGGCGCTGCTGCGCCGCTACGGCCGCACCCCAAGGGCCGACCTGCGCTCCACGCTCCTGAGCATGGGCATGGCGGACGGGGCGCAGTACATCATCCGCGAGTACGCGCTGCCCCTGCGGCCGGAGGACTATTTCGGCGTGATGCGCTCGGTCATCGCCGAGCTGTACGAGACCGTGGAGCTCAAGCCCGGTGTGCGGGAGCTGCTGGCCCGCCTCAAGGCTGAGGGTGCCCGGATGTGCATCTGCTCCAACACCTGGAGCGACCAGTGCAAAACGGTGCTCACCCGCCTGGGTGTGGACGACTGCTTCGAGTTCTACATCGAAGCCCAGGGTCCCCTGCACAAGAGCCGCTCGGACGTCTTTTTCGCGGCCTTACAGCGCCTCGGCGGCACCGACCCGCACCGCTGCGCCGTCTGCGAGGATTCCCTCTACGCGGCCCGCACCGCCCACGACGCAGGATTTTACGTCATCGGCATCGCCGATGCCGCCAGCGCCGCCGATGAACCCGCCCTCCGCCGCGTCAGCGACCAGTTCCTGACCCGGTGGGCGGAGTTGAAGTTCTGACAAAAAGAGGCCTTGCCCGTTGGACAAGACCTCTTTTCTATCGTTTATCGTTCCAAAAACTTCCGGAAGGCTGCCCTCACGGCGGCTTCGCGGCCGCGGGGGATGGGGACGCGGGCACCGCTGCGCATCCACAGCTCCCCCACGGACAGCTGCGACGCCGCCGCCAGGTTGACCACGTAGGAGCGGTGGGGCTGCAAAAAGCGCCGGTCGGCCAGCAGTGGCTTTGCCACTTCGGAGAAGGGCACCCGCAGCGAGAGCGAGGCCACATCCTCGCCGCTGGCAAGGTGGAAATGTACCACATGGTGGGTGCATTCCAGATACTCGATGTCCGCAAAGGGGAGGGCCCGCAGGCCGGTCGACGTCGTCACCGGGATGACGGGGCCGTACTCCGGCTCGGTGGCGCGGTCCAGCAGGGCCGTGAGCTGTTCGGGCCGGAAGGGGATCTGCAAATACTGCATCGCATCCACCCGGAACGCCTCGTAGGCGTAGGCAGGCGTGTGGGCCAGAAAGGCCAGCGGTGCCCGCACCCCGCGCTGCCGCAGCTGTGCCGCCGCCTGCAGACCTGCCGCCGGGTTTGCCGCTGTCAGCTCGATGAGATACAGCTCAAACCGGCTGCCCGCATCCTCTTTCCGGAGCAGTGCCCCCGCGTCCTCCAGCTGTTCCACGATGCAGGCGTCTGCCCGGCGGGCATAATATTCAAGGCAGTGCCGCTGCACCCGCCCCCGCAGCACCGCATCCGGGCTGCAGACCGCAATGTGAAAGATCATTTTTTCAATTCCTTCCTCCTGCCCGGCCTTCCGGGCGCTTGCATTTTGCGCCGCACGGGAGTATAGTTACTATAAAATCAGAAAAGGAGACGCCGCCATGAATCAGCCCCTTGTCAGCATCATCCTGCCCGTGTACAACGCCCAGAACCATCTGGCCCGCTGCGTGGGCAGCATCTGCGCACAGACCTATTCCAACATCGAGATCATCATCCTGAACGACGGTTCCAAGGACCAGAGCCTGCCCGTCTGCGAAGAGTTCCGCGCCAAAGACCCCCGCATCGTGCTGGTGGACAAGGAAAACTCCGGCGTAGCGGACACCCGCAACCTGGGCCTGAAGCTGGCCGGCGGCAAGTATGTGCAGTTCGTGGACAGCGACGACTATCTTGACCCGGACTTCACGGCTGCTCTCGTGGCCGCGGCCGAGGAGCACACCGCCGACCTCGTCATCGCGCCCTACAAGATGGTCATCCCGGCGGGCGCTTCCAAGCCCGAACAGGTGCTCGATAAGATCCAGGACGAGCTGGGCGTCATGAGCGTCGCCCGGCCCCCGGAGATGCGGGAGTACGGCTTTCTGCCCGCAGGCGTTTATGACAAGGACACCTTCGCCCTCCGCCTGATGGACAAGCCCGCCTCCTATTTTTACAGTGTGCTCTGGAACAAGCTCTACCGCCGCGACCTCCTGACCCGGAACGACATCCAGTTCGTCAGCGAGATGCACTGGGCCGAAGACCTCGTCTTCAACCTGCGGTATATCCAGTACGCCGAGACCTTCGTTTCCATCGGCAAGGCCGGTTATTACTACGTCCAGAATCCGCAGAGCATCTGCCACACCCAGGTCCACGTATCCACCGTGGTGCAGAACAAGCTGCAGGTGTTCCGCTATTACAAAGACCTCTACACCCGCCTGGGCATGTATGAGGAGGTGCGCCCCCAGCTGTATAAATTCCTGGTGGACATCGCCGAGAGCACCTACCCCTCCGGCCCGTTCAAAAAGGCCATTGATGAGGCAAAAGCCTACTGGAAAGAGCACAAACCGGAACAGGAATGATAACAAAAATCGAGAGGCCGATGGCCTCTCGATTTTCGTTATGAGAGGTTACGCTCCGATGGCGGCGCACTTCTTGGCCAGCCAGTCGCGCTCCTCCTCGGTCAGACGGGGAGCGAGCTTGGTGAAGACCTCGCGGTGGTAGGCGTTCAGCCACTCGATCTCGTCCTTGGTCAGGATGCCAGGCACCACAGGCGAGGTGGCGATGGGCACAAAGGTCAGCGGGCGGAAGGCCAGGAAGGTGCCGTACTGGTTGTCGGCCTTGTGGTAGCACTCCAGCTCGTTCTCGATGCGAATGCCGACGACGCCGCTCTCGTAGACGCCCGGCTCGTCGGTGACGATCATGCCCGGCTGGAACACGGTGGTGTTGCGGCCGTTCAGAGCGTGGGGGCCTTCGTGGACATTGCCCACGAAGCTGACGCTGTGGCCGGTGCCGCAGCGGTAATTGATGAGGTGCTGCCACAGAGGCTCACGGGCGATGGTATCCAGCATGTGGCCGTCGCAGTAGTTCAGCCAAACGGCCTTGGCAATGTCGATGTGGCACTGCAGCGTCCAGGTGTAGAACCGCTTTTCGTCCTCGGTCAGCTCGCCCAGCGGGTAGGTGCGGGTGATGTCGGTGGTGCCGTCCATGTAGGTCGCGCCGCTGTCCACCAGCAAAAAGCCCTTCTTTTCGAGCTTGGCGTGGTCTTCCTCGGTGGCGTGGTAGTGCATCATGGCCGCGTTGCCGCCGTAGGCTGCAATGGTGCCGAAGCTCTCCACGATGAACTTGTCCTGTGCCGAGCGGTACTTGTGGAGGATCTCGTCCACGGTCAGCTCCGTCAGCTCCTCGCCTGCGGCCAGACGCTCTTCCAGCTCCTTCTGGAACCGCACCATGGCCACGGCATCGCGCAGATGGGTCTCACGGTTGTGTTTCAGCTCGGTCTCGTTCTTCACGCCCTTCATCGGCAGCAGCGGGTCGGCCTCGTCCTTGACGGTCAGGACCGGGTTGTTGCGCAGGGTCTCATAGACCGCATAGTTGACGGAAGTCGGGTCGGCCAGAACGGTCTGGGCCTCGGTCTCTGCGGCCAGGAAGGTGAGGATGTCGTCATATTCGGCGATCTCGACGCCGTTCTCCTTCAGCTCGGCAGCGGCCTCCGCGCCCAGACGACGGGTGTTGATGAAGAGGACGGCACGGTCCCCGGTCACATAGCAGTAGGCCATGGCGTAGGGAGTGCACTGGATGTCCATCGCGCGGAGGTTCAGCAGCCAGGCCAGGTTGTCCAGCTTGCCCACCAGCTGGGCCGTGCAGCCCAGCTCCTTGAGCTTGGCCCGCAGCTGCTCCAGCTTCTCAGCGGGGGCAAAGCCCGCATACTCCTTGCTCAGGAGCCAGGCCGGGGTCTCCGGCAGAGCAGGGCGGCCCTCGGTCCACAGCTCATCTTCCAGATTCAGGGTCTTGATGGTGCCGTGCTTGGCGTCCAGCGCTTTCTGTACGCTGCGCACCAGCTGGCAGGAAGCGGTCAGGCCGCACAGGCCCAGCACACCGCCTTCCGGCAGGGCATCGGCGCAGTACTGCTCCACGGTCGGCACACCCGGCTCGCCCATTCGTTCCAGCTCGATCTCGGTGCCCGCGATCTCCTTTTCGGCCTGCACAAAATAGCGGCCGTCGGCCCACAGGGCGCTCTTGTCTCTGGTCACGACGAAGTTCGAGTTCTCGCCGTGGAAGCCGGAGAAATAGGTCAGGGAGGTGTAGTGGTCGGGCAGATACTCGCTGGAGTGCGGGTCGCCCACCGGGATGAGGTAGAGGTCCACGCCATTGGCGTCCATGGCGGCGCGCAGCGCAGCCAGACGCTCAGGGACTGTATTCATGCTCATGATAAAAGCCTTCTTTCTTACACTTGCATTTGCCGGAAAAACGTCCGGCGGCGGTTCTCGCTGGCTCCTATTGTATCATTCCATCGCACGGATTGCAATTGCCCCGGCCGTTTTACTCCAACGGGGTGAAACGGCGCTTATTCGTCCTCCGTCTTTGATTTCAGATCCAGCTCCGGCATCAGCTCCTCGCTGATGATGGTGAGCATCTGTTCCAGCTTGTCCACGTCCTCGGCGGGGAAGCGCTCCCGCACACGCTCGACCACGGTGTGCAGGTAGGAATAGCTGATGTTGTAATACTCGAAATACTTCTGGGTGGGGCGCAGGTGGTACTCGCGCCGGTCCTTGGCGGACTGGATCTTTTCCACGTAGCCCTTGCGCATCAGGCTGCCGATCTTATACGCCGCGTTGGGGGTAGAGATCTTCATCATCCGCGAGAACTCCGCAATGGTGGGCTCGCCCATAGCCATGATGCCCTCCATGCAGAAGGACTCCACCGTGGTCAGGGTCGCCTCGCGGGTGGCAAAGCGCTGAAACACGTTCTGATAGAAGTGCAGCTTGAATTTTGTGTAAACGTCGTTGAATGCTTTTTCCAGCATGGTACGGCTCCTTCCGATTGCTCAATTTCCTTTAGTATACCATGTTTTTTCCCAGAAGCAACGGAATTTTTCCGTTTTGAAACAAAGGGCCCCCCAGCCCATGCAGGCCGGGAGGTCCTTTGCGTTAAGGGGGACGCTCACTGCGTCGGGGATGTTCAGGTCGTGCCGAGGAGCTTTTTGAGCCGGAGCCATGCGCCGAAGACGTCCATCTTGGTGACATAATGGTCCGGGTCAAAGAAGGACGCATCCTTCTTGTCGGCCGCGTCCATCAGGCCGTTCTGGACCGCCCAGCGGGTGGCCTTTTGCAGCTCGATCTCTTCGGTGGGGATATCGCCGTAAAGGGTGGGCAGAGCCACCTCCGGTTTGCCTGCGGTCTCCCACAGGAGCAGCGCCAGCGCACGGCGGTCGGTCGGCACCGGCACACCCTGGGGCAGCGCATTGGCGAGGTAGAGGTCTACGCCCAGGCTCACGCCCTGCCACACCACGATGCCTGCGGCTGCGCCGCCCACCGCGATGGTCGCCGCCGTTGCCAGCGGAGAGGGCGCTGCATCCTCGATGATCTCCGCCGAGCGGTACTGCGCCCGGATGGTCACATCCTCGGCAGGCATCTGGAAGGTCATGGCCTCGGCCCGGTAATCGACGTTGATATCGCCGCTGAGCTTGCTCGACGAAATGCTCCACAGGTCAAACGTCATGCCGTCCGGAATGTCGTTCTGGTCCAGCACCACGGTCAGGGTGTCGTTCTCCTTGGCGGAAACGGACGTCTTGCCGTCGATCGTGCCGCCGATGACGGTCACGGTGTAGGTGGTGGGTTCCGGTTTCGGTTCGGGTTTCGGTTCCGGTTCGGGTTCGGGTTCGGGTTCCGGTTTCGGTTCCGGTTCGGGTTCGGGTTCCGGTTCGGGTTCCGGCTTGGTGATGAGCTCGCCGTTCAGCACCACGTCATCGTCCGGCATGGTAAAGGTCACGGTCTTCTTGTCGACGCCGTAGCTGCTTTCGGCGATGGGCTGGCCGTTCAGGCTGAAAATCTCGGTGTCGGCAGTGATGGTCACTTCCTTCGTCGTGGCATTGCTGGTCACGACGTAGGGCTTCCAATCCGCAGACACACCGTTGACTTTCTCGATCTTGGCATTGGAGGAGGCCGCATCCCAGGTGATGGAGTGGAGACCTGTTACCTCGTCCAAACCTGTGTTGCCGTTGAACTCGCCGCCCGTGATGGCCGTCGGCTTGCCCACAAAGACGTTGCATTCCACCGCCGAACCATCTCCGATGGTGCTGAAATCGAACAGCCCGCCGGTCTGGTTGCTGCCGGTCAGAAGCAGCATGTCACCATTGGTCGGGTCATTTTTAATGTACTCCCAGCCATTGCCCTTGCAGGGGTTTTTGCCGCCGTTGGAATCCTTCGGCCAGCCGTTCTCCATGACGAGGTCGGTGCTGGTGATCGCTTTGTTCAGCACCACGTCATCGTCCGGCATGGTAAAGGTCACGGTCGTCTTGTCGCTGCCGTAGCTGCTTTCGGCGATGGGCTGGCCGTTCAGGCTGAAGATTTCGGTGTCGGCAGTGATGGTCACTTCCTTCGTCGTGGCATTGCTGGTCACGACGTAGGGGGCCCAATCCGCAGACACACCGTTGACTTTCTCGATTTTGGCATTGGAGGCCACGGTGATGTTGTAGCCACCTGTTACCCCGGTCAGGTTCGCATTGCCGTTGAACACGCCGCCAGTGATGATGCCGTTGTTTTCCACCTTGTACGTGAAGGTGCCGTTATTGATAGTGCCGTTGTTTTCCACACTGCACATGTTCTTGAAGGTGCCGTTCTCTATGGTGGCGTTGGCACCTTCGTTTGTCACACTGCACACGTCCTTGAAGGTGCCCTTCTTGATGGTGCCGCTGTTTGTCACACTGCACGTTTCCTGGAAGGTGCCGCCAGAGATTATTCCTCCGGCGTTGTTTGTCACTTTTCCATTGAAGGTGCCGCCGGTAATTTCCGCACCCGATTCAATCACAATCGCACACTTCACAGGCTCTTCAGTCTGCGTTCCTGCACTGGTGTTTTGGGGATGGGTGGAACTGAAATCAAACGTTCCACTCGTCAGAGTCAGTGTCTTGGTGATGTGATCGTAACTCCAGCCCTTGCCGCTGGTGCCGACCGGGTAGCCGTTCTCCATGACGAGGTCGCCGGTGCCGAGCACCACGTTATCGTCCGGCATGGTGAATTTCACGGTCGTCCTGTCGTTTGGTTTGGGGTAGCTGCTGGTGTAGGGGCTCCCGTCGATGGGGTAGCCGTTCAGGCTGAAGATTTCGGTGTCGGCAGTGATGATTACTTCATTCGTCGTGGCATTTTCGGTCACGACGACGTAGGGGTCCCAATCCGCAGACATACCGTTGACTTCCTTGATCTTGGCACCGGAGGCCACGGTGATGGAGTGGAGACCTGTTACGTTGGTTAGAGTTGCATTGCCGTTGAACACGCCGCCAAAGATTCTTCCGTGGCCCTTGCTTGTCACACTGCTCTTGAAGGTTCCTCCGGTGATCATTCCGTTGGAGTTTGACACTTTTTCATGGAAGGTTCCACCAGAGATTACTCCTAGGTCGTTGTTTATCACTTCTCCCTCAAAGGTGCCGCCGGTAATTTTCACACGCAATTGAGTCTCAACCGCGCACGCCACAGGCTCTGCCCCCGCTCCATTACTGTTTTGGGGATAGGTGTAACTGAAATCATACGTTCCATCCGTCAGAGTCAGTTTGCCTTTCGGGTTCGACGTGTCTTTTTTACTGTAAGTCCAGCCGTTGCCCTTGCAGGGGGTGGTGCCGCCGTTGGAAGCCTCCGGATAACCGCCCTTCATCACGAGGTCGGTGCAGGTAATTGCTCCGTTCAGCACCACGGGCCCGTCCGGCATGGTGAAGGTCACGGTCGTCCTGTCGCTGCCGTAGCTGCTGTTGCAGTTGCCATCGCCGATGGGCTTGCCGTTCAGGCTGAAAATGTCAGTGTCGGCGGTGATGGTCATGGTGGTGTCTTTGTAAGAGTAGAGGTCCCATGCCGTGCCGGGCGTTCCATCCGCGTTCAGCGGGCCTTCGCCGTTCACTTGGCTTACACTGCCATCCGTTACGGTGACGTGGTAGGCACCGGTCAGGTTTGCGTTCCCGTTGAATATGCCGCCGAGTATTTTGCTGCCGTTGTTCTTAGACAGGCCTGCCGCAAAGGTTCCACCAGAGATCGTTCCGTACTCGTTGTTCACTGTTCCCTTAAAGGTTCCGCCAGAGATCGTTCTGCCGAGGTAGTTTGTCACTTTTCCATTGAAGGTTCCACTGGTGATGGTGCCTTTGTTTGTCACACTGCCCGCAAAGGTGCCGCCAGAGATCGTTCCGTACGAGTTTTCCACTGTTCCATTGAAGGTGCCGTTCTCGATGTAGCGGCTGTTTGTCACCGTTCCATTGAAGGTGCCGTTGCCGGTGATGGTGCCTTCGTTTGTCACGCTACCCGTGCTCTAGAAGGTGCCGCCAGAGATTTCTCCGTTGCTGTCGTTTGTCACTTGACCTTCAAAGCTGCCGTTCTTTATGGTGCCTTGGTTTTCCACACTGCCCGCGAAGGTGCCACCAGAGATTTTTCCGGTGGGGTCGTTTGTCACGGTTCCATTAAAGATGCCGCCAGAGATCGTTTCGGTGAGGTTGTACACTGCCCCATTGAAGGTGCCGTCGGTGATCGTCGCAAACGAATGAATCTCGCACTTCACAGGCTCTGTGGTACTGAGATCAAACGTTCCACCATTCAGACACAGTATGCGGCTTTTGCTATAGTACTCCCAGTCGTTGCCGTTGCCGCCGCCGTTGCAATCTTTGCTGCCGCCCTCGGAGCCGACCGGGTAGCCGTCCGAGCCGATGACGAGGTCTTGGGTGGAGCCTGCTGCAAAGGCCCCCAGGGGGAGCACGGAGAGCACCATGCTCAGTGCCAGGATCAGGCTGAGAATGCGTTTTTTCATTGGGGTCGTCCTCCTCTTCTGCCAAAAGGCCGCACGGTCGTTCGTTTCTGGGTCCATCATACCATAAAAACAGCCGGAAGGAAAGCAAAGCCGCGTGAAACACCCTGAAAACTGCGCGAATGATGATTTTTGCCCCCTTGACAGGGCCAAAAACGCCGGTTGGGTCAGTCTGCTTTGGCCGTGCGCAGCCGGATGACGTTCAGCACCACCAGCTCCAGCACGATGGCCACGGCCAGCAGCACCAGCGAGGTGAGCAGGCTGGCGCTGGTGCCCAGGAACATCTGGCTCAGGCCGGTGACGACATAGCACACCGCCGAGATGGCCGCCGCCGTGATGGCATAGGGCAGCTGGGTGGACACATGGTTCACATGGCTGCAATGAGCACCGGCGGACGCCATGATGGAGGTGTCCGAGATGGGGGAGCAGTGGTCGCCGCACACTGCGCCGGACAGGCAGGCCGCAATGGAGATGACCAGCATCTCCCCCTGCGGGAACGCATGGCAGACGATGGGGATGAGGATGGAGAAGGTGCCCCAGGACGTGCCGGTGGCAAAGGCCAGGAACACCGCCACCAGAAAGATGATGGTCGGCAGCAAATATTGCAGCGCAGCCGCCGAGCCGTTGAGCAGGTTGGCCACGTAATACTTGGCACCCAGCAGGTTGGTCATGCCGGAAAGGGTCCACGCCAGCGTCAGGATGAGCATGGGGCTGACCATGGCCTTGAAGCCCTCCGGGATGCAGGCCGCGAAGTCCTGAAAAGTCATCACGCCGCGCACCCGGTAGAACACGAAGGTGAACAGCAGCGCGATGCTGCTGCCCAGCACCAGGCCCGCCGAGGCGTTGCAGTCGGAGAAGGCGGTGATGAAGTCCACGCCTTCAAAGAAGCCGCCGGTGTAGATGAGGCCGAAGATGCAGGCCGCAATGAGCACCAGCACCGGCAAAATCAGGTCGATGACATGGCCGCAGGCTACGGTGCCGTCGTCCACATCGTCGCCGTAGGGGCGGTCTTCGGTGGTGAAGAGGTCGCCCTTCAGCGCGTTGTCCTCGTTGAGCTTCATGGGGCCGTAGTCGGTGCCCGTGAAGATGAGGAAGAGGATCATGATGATGGTCAGCAGGGCGTAGTAGTTATACGGAATGGTGCGCAGGAACATGGTAAAGCCGTTGATGCCCGAACCTTCCGGCACCGAGGAGGTGACGGCCGCCGCCCAGCTGGACACCGGCGCGATGATGCAGACCGGGGCCGCCGTGGCGTCGATGAGGTAGGCCAGCTTTGCGCGGGAGACCTTCTGCCGGTCGGTCACAGGCCGCATGACGGAGCCTACGGTCAGGCAGTTGAAGTAGTCGTCCACAAAGATGAGCACACCCAGAACAAGGGTCATGAACTGCGCCCCCGCGCGGGTGTGGATGTGGGTGGACGCCCAGCGGCCAAAGGCCGCGCTGCCGCCCGCCTTGTTCATCAGGGCCACCAGGATGCCCAGCATGACCAGAAAGACCAGAATGCCCACGTTGCTGGAGTCGGACAGCTTGGCGACCATGCCGCCGTCTTCGTTGAAGAACAGGGTGTTCAGGGCCAGTTCCAGGTTGCCGTTGGCAAAGAGCAGCGCACCCGTCGCGATGCCCACCAGCAGCGAGGTGTAGACCTCCTTGGTGTTCAGTGCCAGCACGATGGCCACCACCGGCGGCAGCAGGGAGAGCGCCGTGCTGTACACGGCGCAGGTGTAGGTAGACGGGTCGGCAATGGTGCCGGGTGTTGCCGCCGTGCACCACAGCAGCAGAGCGAACACCAGCACGGCGCCCGCCCACGAAAGATTGACTTTTTTCATAAGATCTGATTCCTCTTTTGATTTTTTGCCTCAGCGCGGGGCAGACTATCCCCAACCAGACAGGGAAGGGGGTGTTTGCCGCGCCGGATTATAAAGCGCTGTACTTTGAACTGTTCCGCGCCAGCGAACAGGCCGCCCGCCTCCTCCACGAGGCCCAGCAGCGGGCCGAAGAACAGGTGATGGCGGAGGATGAACCGCCGCTGCGGTTGGAAGAACCGCTCCGTCCCCACTCACGGGAGGGCAAGGCCCGGAAAACGTGAAGCGAAACGGAAACGCGGCATGTAGTACAACCTCTCAGTCATCGCTTCGCGATGCCAGCTCCCCTGGTAGGGGAGCCACTGGCGAGTCGGTAGTGGTCGTGCTGAACGAGCAAAGTTTTTTGCAATCGGGAACGGCTGGGCTCCGCTGTTAAGATTCACAGCTGCAATACAATGCCGCTGCCAATGAGAGCAGGGCCCACTGCTTTGCGCTCCATCGGGCCCAAGCGAACAGTAGGGCTGGCCCGGCCTGCCAAGGGCTCCCCTACCAGGGGAGCTGTCGAGCCGTAGGCGAGACTGAGAGGTTGTACCGAGGAAAGCGCTCTGTGATTGTAAGCCCGACGGAGAGGTTGTACGAAGGATTGCCTTAGCCTTTCTTGCTCTCCGCCTTCGCCGCGAACTTCGCGTCATTGACGACGAAGCGCTCATGCACGCCGCCGCCCACGGGGCCTTTTTCGTCGTGCAGCGAGACCTTGAACACCAGCTTCCGGCCTTCCACGGCGGTCAGCTCGCTCTCACAGGTCACGGTCATGCCCACGGGGGTGGGGGCGGTGTGCTCCAGTTCCAGCTTCGTGCCCACCGAGCCGCAGCCCTCGTCCAGCTCGGACGCGACGCTCATCCAGCAGGTTTTTTCGGCCAGTGCCACCAGTGCGGGCGTTGCGAACACGTCCAGTGTGCCGCTGCCCATGGTCTTTGCGGTGTTTTCGTTCGTCACGAGCTGGCTCTGCTCGCCGTGAATGCCAACAGTCAACATAAAAAAACTTCCTTTCCAGAATCGCCTTGCGGCAGTAAATTTCCGATCTCCTGATAGGATACCACATTTTCCGCGTCGATGCACCTGTTTTTGGTGGATTTCTGCATTTTCCTCTTTCCTGTCAGCCCAAAACGCGTTATGATAGGGCAAAATGGGGGAGGGTACGCCTATGAACGACTTCTGGAAATCCTACGATATCACCGCGCTGGAGTACGGAGTGAATTATCAGTGTTACCCACTGTACGGAAGAATCCATCTCACCGAACTGGCACTTTCACTGATCTTCATCCTGAGTGCTGCGCTCTGGTACAGGCACAGCGGGCCAAAACAGCGGCGGCGCATCCTGGTGGGGGTCACGGTGCTTCTGCTTCTTGACGAAGCGGCCCTTCTGCTCGGCATGGCCCTGACTGGCCAGTGGAATTGGAGCTATCTCCCGCTCCACCTATGCAGCATCAATGTTTTCGTCTGCCTGTACAACACCCTGTTCGACCAGAACTGGTGCAAAGAGGAACTTTACGCCCTCTGCATCCCCGGCGCGGCGCTGGCCCTGCTCTGCCCAAGCTGGTTGGATGTGCCTTCATGGTGGACGCTCATCAACTTGCACTCGGTCTCCATCCACGCCCTGCTGGTGCTTTACCCGGTCCTTCTCGTTGTGGGCGGCTACCGCCCCAGCCCCCGCCGGGTGCCGCAGGTACTGGCTTTCCTGTTCGGCACCGCCTTGCCCATCTATTTTCTCAACAAGTCTCTGTACACGAACTTCTATTTCCTGAACAACCCAACCGCCAACGTCATCACCTGTGCCTTCACGAGATTTCTGGGTGAACCGTATTATATACTCGGCTTCCTGCCCGCCATCGCTGCGGCACTGGCGGTGATGTATCTGCCATGGGCAGCAAAAAACTTCACCGAAAATCGACGAAAACATTGACACTTTTTCCGCTTACTTTTTCCGCGCTCAAAACGCACCCTTTTTGCAGATTGAAATTGCAGTTTTCTTGCGTATTGGGGTATTTTTTTACAATTTTGAGGTTCTGCTCAAAATCTTTGCAAAAAGCCTTGACAGGGCCTCTTCTGCGTGATACTATGAACACATGAACAAACGTTCACATGAATGTGCCGCGAAAGGAGAGACTGCCATGAACGACCCCAAAGACGCTCTGCCCGCCGCGCAGCCGGGGCCTCTCGTGATGCCGGACGACGAAGTGCTGTATGAGCTGGCCGACCTGTTCCGGGTGTTCGGCGACTCCACCCGCATCAAGATCCTGTATGCACTGCACGACAACGAGCTGTGCGTGCAGGACATTGCCAACGCCGTGCAGCTGAGCCAGTCGGCCGTGAGCCACCAGCTGCGGGTGCTCAAGGATTCCAAGCTGGTACGCTTCCGGCGGGAGGGCAAGACCGTCCGCCTGACCGACGCGGGGCTCACGTTTCAGGACTACGCCCGCACCCTGCTGGCGACGGCCCAGCAGGCCAAAGCGGCCCTGCAGCCCGCCCGGGAGGTGCGGGGCACCCTCCGCATCGCACTGGCGGACTCGGTGTGCAGCACCTTTCTGCCCGACCTGCTGCTCCACTACCACGCCCGCTGCCCGGAGGTGGAGCTGGTGCTCCGCACCGCCACCGCCGACGAGATGCTGCGGCTGCTGAGCGCGAACCAGATCGACCTGGCCTACACTCTCGACCAGCCTCTGCTCCTGCCCAGCCTGACGCTGGCCGTCAATGTTCCGGAGCTGGTCTGCTTCGTGGCCCCCGCCGGGCATCCGCTGGCCGACAAGGCCGAAGTGCCGCTGGATGTTCTGGCTCAACAGGAATTTCTTCTCACAGAGCGGGGCATGAGCTACCGTGACGCCCTCGACCAGCGCCTCGCCGCCCGCGGGCTGTCTATCCATCCCTACATCGAGCTGGGCAGCGCCTCGCTGCTCTGCCAGATGGTGGAGCGCGGGATGGGGCTCTCCTTCCTGCCCGAGTACATCGTCCGTCCTGCCCTCTCCGCCGGGCGTATCGCCCGCCTCAATGTCCCCGACTGCACTGTCACCATGCACCGGCAGCTGTTCTATCACAAGGACAAATGGCTCACGCCCCAGATGAAAGCCTTTATTGAGCTGGTAAATCAATAAGCAAAAGCCCCGCACCACATCGAACGATGCAGTGCGGGGCTTCCTCTTTGTATTTTCGGTTCAGCTCAACCGGTTCATCCGGACCGCCACATAGGGGTCCGGAAGCTTGAGCTCCTCGGCCAGGTCCTCTTCCGTGTCGTACTTGTCTGCCGCAAGGCCCACGAAAACGCTGCAGCTGTCGAAGCGTCCATCTGGCGAGAGCGCCGTTATCTTTGCCTCGCCGTCGGCGACGGCAGTCACGACACCAGAAGCGTCCACAGTAGCGACGCCGGGATTACTGCTGACCCATGTGATGGGTACA